>Ga0209501_10000009_pt1 | contig 267705 bp, 248 predicted proteins | sample ArcticOcean_MG_C_4_FD_187434 | JGI IMG/M metagenome (GOLD analysis project Ga0209501, IMG submission 187434) | Marine microbial communities from western Arctic Ocean - ArcticOcean_MG_CB4_134 (SPAdes) (version 2) | ecosystem: Environmental > Aquatic > Marine > Oceanic | place: Arctic Ocean... | reverse complement strand
CCTCAAATCATGACACCCGACAGCAAACCAAACGCCAATTTACGCGGGGTGGAGCAGCCCGGTAGCTCGTCAGGCTCATAACCTGAAGGTCGTAGGTTCAAATCCTACCCCCGCAACCAAGCTTAACGCCCGTAACTCAATGAGTTGCGGGCTTTTTGATTCCAAACCCAATTACCTAATCGAAGCTCTGGAAGCAAGAGGGCGTGGTCGTGTGAATAGGCCCGACCGCGCGTCCACGACATCCCAGCCTCCTACAACATATCGATGTCGGGACCGAGAATCACACATCATCAGCAGAACGAATCCTATAGTTGATCCTACCCAACCCGAGGATGCTCTAAAGGGTTTGTGATGGGTTGGGTAGGAGCTGGACTTCAACCCATCAATGATGACCGTTTCGATACGGTCGATATTGTAATTTATTGACGGGAAGTCAGACGCAATACTGACTGGACTCCTCAAAGCGCATGACTTGATTATCAACCCGGCCTTCATCGTGATCAACGCGGCCAAAGAGTGCGCCGACAAGACAACCGCGCTGAACGAGATGAGGTAGACCGACTTCACCTACCTGAAGATTGTCGGTTGGGGTTGACACTATCTGTTCACGATTTTGAATGACTTCTCGTGATATGTAATCACCGGGAAGATCTGCAGGACGATGAAGGCCAAAGAGCCACCGATCCTTCGAATTGGCGTTGGTGGCGTCTGGCTGTGACCAAGCCCATGTCCGGCCCCGAACACGACTGCTGTGGGATAACGGGCCCAGCTACATCTCCGGCGATCTTGCTCTGGTCCGGGGATGATAGGGCGCTCCTCAAAGAGCGGAGGCGCATCAAACGACAGACCTTTGAACACCCACGCTTGCTACACCGCAAAATCGCGGCGTAGTATCAGCCAACTAGAGAGGTTAAGTCATTCGCTGTATCACAGCCCCATCGGTCCCAAATGTTACGACGACGCGCAGTGAGCGCCATGTGGTCTGGCTAGGTCGTAAAACCGTTCCCATTCAGCAATTTTAGCCCCGAGATTGTCGGCACCTACGCGGCCTATGAGAATATCTTCGATGTCTGGCTAATGGTGTTGTTTAGGCTCGGTGCCTATCTTCTAAGGGTTTTGGGTTATCCCTTGGCGCCAGCGGTTCTCGCTGTTGTTCTTGGCACTATCGCCGAGCCGAAGCTGAGATAATTGCTGCTGCGGTCCGACGGTGATTTCAGCTTTTTCTTCACCCGTCCGATTGCCAGCCCAATCACCGTCATCGCAATCTTTTTGATACTGTTGCCGTTATGTAAGCTGCTTTGGTGCAAGGTGCCGTGTTGACCAACGTCAAGACTCAAAAGTCGGTGCAGCGACCCTTGTGTTCCCAATCGCCAAAACGGGTTGGTTCGGGGCCCTTGTAGCCGCCAAATTCCGTCGGCAGATCTTTGCCGTCGGCGCGCGGATCAAGGACCGCTGGAATCACACCGGCCTGCTCAGCCGGAGCTTCAGCGTCATTTCGAGGCAGCTTTAGCCCCGTCCCGCGCACCGCCGTTGCAGCAAAGGTTCGGATCTTTTGAATCATTTTAAAAGTATGCCGTCAACCAACGCCCTGGGCAACCCAGCCCGTTCATGCTGCCGCTCCACGTTAGCCATTTCGAAACATCACACGATTTGATCTTGCCGTCCGTGCTGCCGCCGGGTATCGGTGCTTCCATGAACAATACGCTTGATGTTTCCGCTGCTCGTAGCGTCGGGTTTGATGTTCTGCGCTCGGTCCTGGCGCGGGGTAAATCATTCGACGACGCGATGGCTATCCATGATGGGTTTCGCCGTCTTCCGACGCGGGACAAGGGCTTCGCGCGGCTGATCGCGGCAACCACCTTGCGCCGGCTGGGCCAGATCGACGTGTTGATCGACAATTGCTTGGAAAAACCTCTGCCCAAGGCCGGAGAAGCGGTTCGTGACATCCTCCGCATGGCTACCGCTGAAATGCTTTTTCTCGGCGTGGCGCCACATGCCAGCGTTAACAGCGCGGTGACCCTCGTAGAATCTCGAAAATTAATAAAATTCAAAGGGTTAACTAACGCTGTGTTGCGCCGACTATCACGCGAAGGGAAGACGATGTTGGCGCAAATTCCGGAAGTCCGGAACGTGCCTGAATGGATGCTGGAGGGTTGGGCGGAAGGTTTCGGGACGGAAGCCGCGGAACGCATCGCGGTAGCCTCGTTGCGTGAACCGACCCTCGATATCTCGGCTAAGAACAATCCCGAGGAATGGGCCAAGAAACTCGGCGCCACTTTGCTGCCGACGGGATCCCTGCGCCGTGCTTTCGATGGTCTGATCACCGCGATGCCTGGCTTCGCTGAGGGTGCCTGGTGGGTCCAGGACGCGGCAGCGGCGATACCGGCTCAACTCCTGGGCGATATCGTTGGAAAGCGCGTGTTGGAACTGTGCGCGGCGCCCGGCGGCAAGACCGCGCAACTGATCGTCGCCGGCGCCAAGGTTACCGCGATCGATCGATCGGAACCGCGCCTCGGGCGGCTTCAACGAAATCTTGCGCGCCTAGGTTTGGAGGCCGAAACCTTGGTCGCGGACGCCACGACTTGGCGACCGAGCGAACCCTTCGATGCCGTGCTTCTGGATCCTCCCTGCACGTCGACCGGAACCATTCGACGTCACCCGGATATCCTGCACTCAAAGGTTTCTGAAGATCTACCCAAACTCGCTGCGCTTCAGGACCGCTTGTTGGCGAGCGCCATCGAGATGGTGAAGCCAGGAGGGCGGATCGTGTTTTGCACCTGCTCGCTACAACCCGAAGAGGGCGAGCGGCGGATCAAAGCATTCCTGGCGACTGGAGCACCGGTAATAAGGGACCCGGTTCGCCCCGAGGAGATCGGTGGATTGGCTGAAGCAATCACCGATGCGGGAGAGCTTAGAACCCTTCCTTTCCATCTTGGCAAACGAGGAGGTCTCGACGGTTTCTTCGCCGTCCGACTGATCCGCGAATAACCGTGGGCAAGCCAACCAACCGAGTGCTTGCGGGCGCCGGCGCAACCTGATACCTGCAATCAATATGCAACAACCGATCCGTATCGCCGCCTCTATTCTCGCCGCCGATTTCGCTTGTCTGGGCTCTGAAGTCCGGGCGGTCACTGACGCCGGCGCCGATTACATCCACCTCGATGTGATGGATGGTCATTTCGTGCCGAATTTGTCTTTTGGGCCGGACGTGATCAAGGCAATGCGCGGCCAAAGTGACCTGCCCTTCGACGTGCATTTGATGATTGGCCCGGTCGATCCTTATATCGCCGATTTCGCCGCCGCCGGGGCCGATATCATTACCGTGCATCCCGAAGCCGGCGCCCATGTTCATGGTACCCTACAGCAGATTGCCAAGGCCGGCAGGAAAGCCGGAGTGGCGTTAAATCCTGGTACGCCGGTTGAAATATTGGATAATCTGCTCGACCTTCTGGACCTCGTTTTGGTGATGACCGTCAATCCAGGCTTTGGTGGTCAGACCTTTATCGATAGCCAATTGGCTAAAATATCGGCGGTGCGCCAACGAATTGACGTATCCGGGCGCCCGATCGATCTTTCGGTTGATGGTGGAATAAAGCCGGAAACCGCCGCGCTTGCCATCGCTGCCGGCGCCGACGTGCTGGTTGCCGGCACGTCGGTTTTCCGGGGTGCCGAAGGCTCCTATGCCAAGAACATCGCTCGATTACGGAATCCTTGAGCATGCCGAGTAGCGGCCCGTTCCGATCGTTATGGGAACTATATTTCCGCTCCCCGGTTTCAAATTGGCACCTAAATCAAGGCAAAGACAGCCAAATTATCGTTCCAACCAACGATGCTTGGCCCGGCGATGCGGCGCGCGGCCGGGCCATCGTCGAGGGTACCATTTCCATCCCCGGTGCATCAATCACCGATATAGATACGCCGTGGAAGCGGATACCTGATATATCGTTCCACGCGGAATATCTGCACGGTTTTACATGGCTACGTGACTTGCGCGACTTTGGCGGTGAGGCGGCGCGTTTCACGGCACGAACCTTGGTCACGCGTTGGATCGACGCGCATGATACCTGGCATCCCATTGCCTGGCGGCCTGATATTCTTGGCACCCGGCTGGCCATCTGGCTGGGTACTTACGATATCTTCTGCGAGGCGGCGAATGACACGTTTCGTGATCGCGTGATGGCCAGCATTTCGCGCCAAGCACGACATTTGGTGCGCGATCTGGACGCCGCCCCGAAAGGAGTCCGCCAGCTCCAGGCCCTCGCCGGGTTAACAATTTCCAGTGTCACGCTCGGTGCTAGTGATGACCGAATGGAGCAAGCCGAGCGTGTTTTGGAGCGTGAAATTGGCGCCCAGATTAATCCGGATGGCGGTCACGTCTCGCGATCACCGGCTCGCCATTGCGAAGCGTTGATGGCGATGATCGACATTCGTGGCGCTTTTCGGGTTAGGGGCCGCCAGACGCCGGAGACATTGGACGGTGCCATCGACCGGATGACCTCAGTGCTTCGCATGTGGCGTCATGGCGATGGCAAGCTCTCGCTGTTCAACCAAACGACGGAGGGGTCTTCGGCGCTGCTGGAAAACCTGATCGCCCGATCCGAGTCCCGGCGAAAGACAGCGACCGAGGCTCCCGATACCGGTTTTTATCGGCTGACTGGGGGGCGCAGCTGCGTCATCGTCGATACTGGCTCCCCGGCCTTGCTGGAGGCGAGTGCGCATGCAAGCCCGTTGGCTTTCGAGCTGAGTTCCGGCAAGCAACGACTGATCGTGAATTGTGGCACCAGCATTGGAGATTTGCGTTGGCAAGGACCACTGCGAGCCTCGGCGGCGCATTCGATGCTGGTCATCGACGATCACAATGTCGCCGACGTCACCTCCGACGGCCAACCCAGCCTGCGCTCGACGACGGTGAGATGCGAGAGAAGTCAAGCCGACGGCGCCACCTTGCTGGAAGCGGAGCATGACGGGTATCGAGAGAAATTTGGTCTCGTGCATCATCGCCGACTGTTCCTCTCGGCCGCTGGGGACGATCTTCGTGGCGAGGACCGGTTGGTCTATACCGGCGACCCAGGCGCACTACCGATCACCGCGATTATCCGTTTCCACCTTCACCCCCGGGTTAGGGCATCGGTGATCCAAAGCGGCGCCTCGGCCCTGCTGCGGCTGCCGGGCGGCGGCGGCTGGCGCATGCGCACCGATAGCGGCCTTAGCCTGAGCGAGAGCATCTATTTCGGGGCGGACAGCAAACAACGCTCGGAGCAGATCGTGATCTCCACGCCGTTGGACAGTGTTCGCGAGATCGGGGAAATCACGATAAGATGGGCTATGCGGCGCGAGGATAGCAGCGCGGCATGACCCCGAGAATGTTACTCGGAAAGAGGATTGGAGGAACCGTCATGGTGGACGTCGAGCGGCAACGTCTGAAAGCCCATGGATGGCGCCTGCTGGCGGGCCAGAACGACCGACGGACCAACCCGGTCGGCGGTGTCCCTATCCGGTGGGCGAACCTGGTTCGATCGTGGAACTGAGCCTCATCATCATTGAGCCGGTTCGGTTGATGCTTGTCGCGACCGCTGGGTTTTTGGTCGCACTCGCCGGGACCGGCCTGCTTGTTCACTACCTGACCCAGCGCCGGGTTTTTGATGAACCTAATGAACGCAGCAGTCATTCGGTTCCGACACCGCGCGGCGGCGGAATTGCGGTGCTGGGTGCCATCGCGGTTGCCTGGCTCATCGGCTTGACGCAATCGGCCGGTGACACCGCCGCCGACCTGGTCATCCTGGCCGCGGCGGCGGCCCTGGGGTTTGTTTGCTTCATCGACGACCTGCGCGGATTGCGGGCCCTGCCGCGCCTGCTCGCACAATGTGGGGCAGTGGCGCCAGGGCTTTGGCTCTCGGCCGGACGCGGCGGCTTATTCGCTGATCTTCTGCCACTGGCCCTGGATCTTGCCGCGACCGGGTTCCTTTGGCTTTGGTTCATCAATCTGTTCAATTTCATGGATGGGATTGACGGCATCACTGGTGTCGAGATCGCAATGATCGGCGTCGGGTTGACCGGTTTGGCAGCCACCGGCATGGTTCCCCTGACATTGCTGGATCCGGCGATAGCTCTCACGGCGGCGGCCCTTGGCTTTCTTGTCTGGAATTGGTGCCCGGCACGGATTTTCATGGGAGATGTTGGCAGCATTCCGGTTGGCTATCTGATCGGCTGGCTACTGATTTCCGCCGCCCAGGGATCGCCCGGGCAGAATGGTGGAATGCGCGTTGAGGCGGGTGAAGGACTGGCGATCTGTCTGATCCTTCCGGCATATTATCTGGCCGACGCCACGATCACCTTGGTTCGGCGTCTGGTGAAACGCGAAAATGTCTTCCAGGCGCACCGGCAGCATTTCTATCAGCAGGCGATTATCCGCGGCCTCGGCCACGCGACCGTGTGCCGGGCGATAATTTTGGCGAATGCCGGACTGATCGCGACGGCCTGGTTCCTTGGCCCCCAACACCCCGGTCCAGCGTTGGCCTTGAGTGCGATGATCGTCTTGGTTTTGTTGCTCTGGATGGCGGGCTGGCTCGCCGCCCCGGCGAAACCGTCGGAGGCCCGGTGATGCTGGTTGCAGTAACCGGCGCTAATGGATTTATCGGCCGGCATGCCTGCCGCGCTTTGCGGAATGCAGGCCATATGGTGACTGCGGTGATCAGACGCCCGGAGGTCACCGAACTCGACGGTGCATCTCGGGTCGTGCATGTGGTTGACGGCGCGCAGGAAACCGATTGGCGGGAGGCTCTGGGCGATAACGAAGTGGTTTTACACCTCGCGTGGCCGGGAGGAGGCGAGCAGGAAAGCGCCATGCATGGGACATTGGCTCTGGCCCGAGCTGCCGCAACCCAAACGGTTAAACGCTTCGTCTTCACAAGCACCATAAAGGTGAACGGCGAGGCAACGACGACGACGCCGTTTCGCCCCGATACAGAGCCTCAGCCAACCTCAACCTATGGCAAGATGAAACTACAAACCGAAATCGGACTGCAGGCCATTACCGAGGAGCTCGGCCTCCCCGTCACCATCGTGCGACCAAGCGCCGTCTATGGGCCCGGCGGCCACGGCAATATTTATTTGCTAATTAAACTGATGATGCGCATGCCCGGATGGACCCTTCCGTTCGCGGGTATCGAAAACCGTCGTGCTTTGATTTATGGCGGGAATCTCGCCTCCGCCCTGGTTCGATGCGTTGAGGAAACCGGTGATGCGAGCCACCTCTTTCTCCTCCATGACGGCGAGAGAGTGACCACGAGCCAGCTATGCCAACTGATCCTAACGAGCTTAACTAAATCACCTCGTCTGGCGCCGGATCTGTTTGGTCTTGTCCGGGTCGTGGCGTTCTTGGCGGCGCCGGATATCGCCCGCCGGCTGTATGGCTCCCTCGAGATCGATGACAACGGTATCAACGAGGCCTTGGGCTGGACGCCGCCGTTCAGCACCGCCGAGGGTATTGACCACACAGTCGCGGCATTTTTAGACAGTTGATAGGGCGCGCGTGATCCTGTGCTATTCTGTGCTCAACACCACCCCACCGAAGCGCTCGGGAGCTAACCGCGTGACGATCCACGGCCTCCAACGACTGGCGGTCAGCTATTTGCATGACGTCGCCATGGCCGCGGTGTCGTTCCTGCTGGCGCTTTATCTGAGATTGGGCAGCGAGATTCTGATCTGGCCGCGTGATGTCGTGTTGAACGGCCTGGCAATCTTCACCATCGTTGCAGCGGGGGTTTTTCTTTGGATGCGGTTGCATCGGATCATCTGGCGCTATGCCTCGATCGGCGATCTGGGTCGGATCGTGCAGGCAGCGGTACTGACGGTCGTTCTCTTCGTGGTCTGTCAGTTCGTCTACAACCGACTGGAAGATTTGCCCCGCTCTTTCCTGGTCATTGAGATATTCGTGCTGACCGGATTGCTGGCGACGCCCCGGTTTCTTTATCGCCTGGTCAAGGATGGAGAGCTCGGGATGCTGCTGGAACGCAACGCCCATATCCGCATCCCCGTTCTCCTGATTGGTGCCGGTGACGGCGCCGACCTGTTCATTCGCGAGATGTCGCGGGGCCGCGATGCGCCCTATCGGGTGGTCGGGATCATTGATGATCGCGGTAGTCGGATCGGTCGGAACATCCGGGGCGTTCCCGTGCTTGGCGATATCGACGCGTTGTCAGAAGTTACCGCGCGTTTGCGGGATCAACACCTGGCTCCGCAACGTATCCTGATTACCCGCGCGCAAATCGATGGTTCGGTGGTGCGCGAGATCTGCGCCACCGCCGACACTCTCGGCCTCACGGTGGCGCGCATTCCCCGCTTGACCGCGCTGGATCACGCCGAGGATACCGCCGCTTCGTTGGTGCCGCGGCCGATCGACGTTGAGGATGTGCTGGGACGCAGCCAGACGGTGCTCGACCTGGCCCCCGTACAAAGCCTTATCGCTGGTCGCAAGGTACTGATCACCGGCGCCGGCGGGACCATTGGCGGCGAGCTGGCGCGTCAGGTTGCCAGCCTTTCGCCAACTAAAATCGCTATGCTCGACGCCTCGGAATACCTGCTCTATCAGATCGATTTGGAAATCAGCGAACGCTATTCCGATCTACCACGCCAAGCCCTGTTGGGCGATATCAGGGACAAGGCGAGGGTCGAGGAAATCATCGGCGATTTCGCCCCGGACATCATTCTCCACGCGGCGGCCCTGAAGCACGTCCCGCTGGTCGAGGTCAATCCGCTCGATGGTATCCTGACTAACGTCATCGGCACCCGCAACGTGGCCGACGCGGCGGCTCGACAGGGCGTTACCGCCATGGTGCTGATTTCTACCGACAAGGCGGTCGACCCTTCCAACGTTATGGGGGCCACCAAGCGCCTTGCCGAAACCTATTGCCAGGCCCTGGATATCGAGGGAGAGGCCAAAAGCGCCACCCGGTTCACCGTGGTGCGGTTTGGCAATGTTTTAGGATCGACAGGGTCGGTTATTCCGCTGTTCCAACGCCAGATCGCTAGTGGCGGGCCGCTGACCGTCACCCATCCCGAGATGACCCGCTACTTCATGACCGTGCGCGAGGCCGTGTCTCTGGTGCTTCAGGCCGCAGCGATGAATAAGCCGGGCCACCAGGGCCATGCCGGCGGCATTTGCGTGCTCGACATGGGAGAGCCGGTCCGCATCCTCGATCTGGCGCACCAAATGATCCGGCTCTGCGGGCTGGTGCCAGACAAGGATATCGAGATCCGCTTTACCGGCCCGCGCCCTGGCGAAAAACTGCATGAGCGCCTGTTCCATGACGAAGAAGCGCTGAGTGAGACTGAAGTCAAAGTCGTGCGCCGGGCCACGCCCCGGACTGCGGATCTAGCGGTGCTGCGCCGCGCCTTTGCGGACCTGGAGGGCCACGCCTCACGCCGCGACGCCGAAGCGACAATGCAGTCCTTGCAACGCCTTGTTCCGGAATTCACTCCCCCAGCTAGGCCGAACATCGAGGCCATATCGACCAAGAACAGGGTATTGACCGGGCAGGCTTGATGTAAATTTAGCTGTGACACGCCGTGCTTCAACCAGCTCATCCTGGAACCTTTGTCGGATGACCGGTGACACCTAAAAAAACGCCCCCGGAAAACCTAGCAATCTTCTATAGCGTCAGTCGTCCTCGGTCTTATATCCAGCGGAATTTTTGAATATATTCGGCTTGCGATATACCGCGAGGATCACCGCTCCTTCGTCGGAGTGGGTCTCGTGGAACGAGCCGGGTTTGCGCCAGACATATTCCCCGGCTCGACAAATCCCGTCGTGATCATAAAACGAGCCCTCAAGGACAAAACTCTGCTCAATCGTCGGGTGTTTGTGCATTGGTAGGGTCGCGCCGGGTTCCCAGCGCAACAGGCAAGTCAGCTCGCCCTTTTCCTTGTCCTCGTAGAGAACCTTGATGGTCACTCCTTTGAACGGGGTTGGTCCCCAGTCCAGGTCTTGCGGTTTGACATAGGTCGAACCGCCAACGGTTGCCACGGCTTTGCCCTTCCAGCCCATCGTCCATCCTCCTTGCTGTGTCGGTTCGTGAGGACATCACCGGTCCGGCAGTGTCAACGCATGGCGGTTTCGAACGGCGCTCCGACGACGGCTGTCCTTTGTTAAAGCAGCACGTAGCCGCCGTCCGAAATAACGGTCTCACCAACTACATAGTTGAGCACATCGGATGCCAGTAGCAAGGCGAGCCGCGCCATTTCAGAAGCTTCGGCGAGACGACCAGCGGGGATGCCCTCAACAGCGGCGGTACGTTTTTCTGGGTCATCAAGAAGATAGCTGTTGATATTTGTCAAGGTGCGGCCTGGCGCTATCGCCACCACCCTGACACCGCGCGGTGCCCATTCAGCGGCAATCGACTTGGTGAATTGCGCGATCCCGGCCTTGGTGCTGGCATAGACCGCACGCTCTGCCGAGCCATGGAAGGCAAGCTGCGACGCCGTATTGACGATGACACCGGCGCCACGCGTCAACATAGTCGTTCCGATCACGTGCGCCACCCGCATCGGGCCGAGCATGTTGATCGTCACCACCCGGTCCAACTCGGCCATTGGCATCTCAGCGAAGGGCCCCGACCACAGCACGCCAGCGTTGTTCAACAAGACATCTACCGCGCCGGCGGCCTCCGCCAACGCTTCGATCGACGCTAGATCGGCTTGATCGAAAACCACGCTTTGGCTACCGGCAAGCTCCGCCGCCATGCGGCTCAAGCCGTCGGCATCCCGGTCCGCCAGTACAACCACCGCGCCATGGGCATGAAAAGTTCGCGCCATGGCTGCGCCAATGCCACTGGCCGCGCCGGTCACCAAGGCGCGCTTGCCGGTAAAGTCGAGATCGCTGGCCTCGATCTTCATTATCTCGCTCCCGCGTCGCCTCTGTTCTAACGTCCAGCGCGGACCAGTTTTCCTGGCCGGGCACCGGTAGCGACACCGCACTCGAAGATCGCTTGGCCGGAGACGATGGTCGCCTCGTAACCATCAACCTTCTGGATCAGGCGCTTGCCGCCAGCCGGCAGATCATTGACTATATGTGGCGCCCGCGGACGCAAATTCTCGAAGTCGATCAGATTTAGGTCGGCTTTCTTACCGACCACCAAGCGGCCACGATCCTTAAAGCCAAAAAAGTCCGCCGTCTCGCTGGTCTGGCGCTTGACGATCCACTCCAACGGTAGCTTCTCGCCACGCGTCCGGTCACGGCTCCAATGCGAAAGCATGAAACTCGGCACGGTGGCGTCACAGATCACTCCGCAATGGGCGCCGCCGTCGCTAAGCCCCAGTAGAGTTTGCGGGTCGAGCAGCATCTCGCGCACTGGTTCGTGGTCGCCGGTAACATAGTTGGTCACCGGAAACTGGAACATCCGGGTACCATCCCCACCGATCAGGTAATCATAAGCGAATTCCGCTGACGACTTGCCTTCGCGTTCCGCCAGCGCCGCCACCGACTGATCCGGCGTTGGCTCGTAGTTCGGTGGATCGCCGAGTGGGTACATGCGATCCCAACGGGTGGTGATCGCACGGCTTAAGGGCGGCAGAATTTCAAGCAATTCCTCGGAGACCTCGTCGCTTAGAATTTTACGCTTCATTTCCGGATCCCGCAGCCTGGCGAGCTTCTCGGCCGGATCCAGATCGTCTAGTTCCTTGAACGATGGCCGTACGGAAAATGGCGTAAGAGAGGTCATAAGGCCGAGATTGAGCCCGACTTGCCGGCCAGCGACCTGGGCAATGATCGAGGCCCCGGAACTTTTTGCCGCCTTGGCTCCGGCGAGCAACCTGCGCCAACGTTCCGGATCATAGGCACGGTCGGTCAGCAGGAACCACAGCGGGCGGCCGATCTCAGCGCCAAGTTGGGTCATCCATTCAAACTCTGCATCCTCGTCCTCGAAGTCCGAGATCATGCCAAACGCACCGGTACCGGTCTTGCCCAGCGCCCGGCCAATCCCGATCAACTCATCAGTCTCGGAATAGCGACCCGGGACCATGGCTCCTGACATAGTCTTGTGCTGGTCGGTGCGCGAGGTGGTAAAGCCGAAGGCGCCTGCGTTCAACGCTTCCTCGGTCAGCCGGGCCATGGTGGCGATGTCCTCGGCGGTCGCCGCCTCATGGCGGATCGCCCGCTCGCCCATGACATAAACCCGAAGCGCATGATGCGGCATCTGCGCACCAACATCGATCACCCGCTCCTGACGCTCCAGCGCGTCGAGATATTCCGGAAAGCTCTCCCAGTCCCAGGACAGCCCTTCGGCCAGCGCGATGCCGGGAATGTCCTCGACACCTTCCATCAGGTCGATCAGCGCGTCGTGATGCTCGGTCCTCACGGGCGCGAAACCAACGCCGCAATTGCCAAACAGGATCGTCGTCGATCCGTTCCACGAGGAAGACGCTAATTCCGGGTCCCAGGTCGCCTGGCCATCATAATGGGTGTGAATATCGACCCAGCCTGGCGTCACCAGCAGACCGTCTGCCTCGACTTCCCGCGTGCCCGGGCCGGCTTTGCCGCCGACCTCGCTCAGCACCCCATTGTCGATGGCGATATCGCCGGTGAACGCCTCGGCTCCGGTCCCGTCGATGATGGAGCCGCCGCGAATGACCAGATCATGCATAATAACTCTCCTAGGGGCCCACCTGGCACCAGCGCACCGCCGCTGCTTTTGATGGGGCACCGTGCCTTGAAACGCGCTGTTCCGCAATATCCCGGAAGCCATCGAACAAATACCTGCTGGCCTGACACGGAGGCTCAGTACGACATGTTCATGTTAAAAATAAACGGAATAAATCTGTTAACCTGGACCTGTTCCGTCGCTTCCCGGTACCCTGCGATAGGTAATCTCCCCGCCCCAACGAGTAGTGCCCGCCATGACCGAACCTTCTCCTATCACCAAACTGGATATCTGCGCTTATCGGGCGGAAATCCCGACTCCCGTGGTCACTTCCTTCGGCAGCATACCGAGCCGGGCCACGGTACTGCTCCGCATCGAGGATCGTGATGGTGCCCATGGCTGGGGAGAGATCTGGGGGAACTTCCCGACGATCACCACCGAGTATCGGGCCAAGCTCGCAGCCTGGGTGCTGCCGTCGCGGTTGATTGGCGCGACGATCTCGGACCCGGGCGCCTTCACAACCGATCTGGCCGCCAAGCTGCGGGTGCTGAAAGTGCAAGCGGCCGAGACGGGGCCAGTGGAAGGGGTGTTGGCGGCGACCAATCAGGCGCTCTGGGACCTGCGGGCGCGCAAACAGGGCGTGCCGTTGCGTACCTTGCTTAACCCTAATGCGCCGGATGCGGTACCGGCCTATGGCAGCGGCCTCAATCCAACTGACTGTGTGGAGGTCACCGAGCGCTGCCGTGCCGAGGGATATCGTGCCTTCAAATTGAAAGTCGGCTTTGGTGCCGACACCGACCGGCGTAATCTGGAAGCTCTTCGGGCCGAAATGCAGCAGGGTGAGCGGCTATTCGTCGACGCCAACCAATGCTGGGACCTGGACCAAGCGCGGGCACAGATCCCTGTCCTGCTCGACAACGGTGTCGAGTGGTTCGAGGAGCCGATGATCGCCATCGAGGCGGTGGCGCATTGGCGGACCTTCGCGTCGGAATGTCCAATCCCACTAGCCGGTGGAGAAAACATCCTCGATCGTGAAGACTTGGAGGCATGCTTCGACTGGTTCGCCTTCGTCCAGCCGGATATCGGCAAATGGGGCGGTGTTGATGGTTGCCTCGATATCGCAAGAAAAGCCGTCGCCGCCGGCAAGATCTACTGCCCGCACTGGCTCTCCGGCGGCGTCGGGCTGATGCACTCGGCGCATGTCCTGGCGGCGGCGGGCGGTGCCGGGTTGCTTGAGGTAGATACCAACGATAACCCGTTGCGTACCATGCTGATCGAGGGGGTGCCCGGCATTAGGAACGGGGCGTTCCAACTCGGTGAGGCGCCCGGTATCGGCATCGAACCACCGGTCAGCGACATGGCGACATGGCTACAAAGCCACGAGACGTTTTCCTAGAGCGCGACCGGAATGTCGAGCCACGTTGGGGCTTGGCGACGAGACTTTTTCGTATCGAAACGCCACCCCCCCCGTAGGGTCAATAGTCGAGGAAACTCCTGAGTTTACGCGATCGACTCGGGTGCTTGAGCTTACGCAATGCCTTGGCTTCGATCTGACGAATACGCTCACGGGTGACCGAAAACTGCTGGCCGACCTCCTCAAGGGTGTGGTCGGTGTTCATGCCAATGCCGAAACGCATCCGCAGAACCCGTTCCTCGCGTGCGGTCAGGCTTGCAAGGACCCGTGTGGTGGTCTCGCGCAGATTGGCCTGAATGGCCGCGTCGAGCGGTTGCACCGCGTTCTTGTCCTCGATGAAGTCGCCGAGATGACTGTCTTCCTCGTCGCCGATCGGCGTCTCCAAGCTGATCGGCTCCTTGGCGATTTTCAAAACCTTGCGGACCTTATCCAGGGGCATCACCAACTTCTCTGCGAGTTCCTCCGGGGTCGGCTCGCGGCCAATCTCGTGCAGCATCTGCCGAGAGGTGCGGACCAGCTTGTTGATCGTCTCGATCATATGCACGGGAATACGAATGGTGCGCGCTTGGTCGGCGATCGATCGGGTGATAGCCTGGCGGATCCACCAAGTGGCATAGGTCGAGAATTTATAGCCGCGTCGATACTCGAATTTATCGACAGCCTTCATCAAACCGATATTGCCCTCCTGGATGAGATCCAGAAATTGCAAGCCTCGATTGGTGTATTTCTTTGCGATGGAGATCACCAGTCGCAGATTCGCCTCGACCATTTCCTTCTTGGCCCGGCCCGCCTCGCGTTCACCCTTTTGCACGGTCTGAACCACCTGGCGGAACTCGCCGATCGGCAGGCCGGCATCGGTGGAAATCGCTACGATGTCACCTCGACTATCGGTGATTTCATCGCTGTGTTGTTCGGCAAAGCGCCGCCAGCCGGGGCTCGGCAGTTCGGCGATCATTTCGCCCCAGTTCGGCTCCAGTTCCTTACCGAAATGCTGGACCATGAAATGCGCCCGTTTGACCTTACACTTCTCGGCCAACTTCATCAGTCCCATGTCGATACCGACGAGGTGCTTGTTCAGTTTGTAGAGCTGTCCGACCAGCGCTTCGATACGACCGTTGTTAAGCCGTACGCCGTCCATAAACTCGACCAACTCATCCTTCAGCTTGGCATAGCGGCGCTCGCTCTGGATCGTCAACGGCTCGCCCTTTTGCATGCGAGACAAGCGGCGATCCTGAACTTTCTTCAGCTTGCCATAGGTGCCGGCGATAGCGTCGAAGGTCTCCAGGACCTGTGGCAACAGCGTCGCTTCCATGGCCGCCAGAGAAAGATTGTTCTCCTCGCCATCATCGTCATCGTCGTCGGAATCATCATCGGAGGATTCGCTCGCAGCCTCCGGCTGGTTGGCTGCCTTGGAATCATTTGCAGCGGTCGGCGGCACAATGCCATTGGCGCGGTTGGCTGCAGCGGCGATGGCGGCGGCTTGTTTAGCCGCCTGGGCTGCCTGCGCCTCTTGAGCCTCCGGCGTGTTCCCATAGGTCGCGTCCAGGTCGATCACGTCACGCAACAGGACTTCGCCTTCTTTCAGCGCGTCACGCCATTTAATCAATGCTTTGATGGTCAGTGGGCTTTCGTAGATACCGCCGATCATCAGCTCGCGGCCGGCCTCGATGCGCTTGGCGATCGCGATCTCGCCCTCACGGGACAATAGCTCGACGCTCCCCATCTCACGCAGATACATGCGGACCGGATCGTCGGTGCGCCCTACATCATCTTCGGCGACATTGCCGACTGGGGTAGGTTCGGTCTCTTCCTTTTCCTCGGCGGGGGCCTCTTCGGTCTCTTCGCTTTCGACGACGTTCACGCCCATCTCGTTGAGAGAGGACAGCACGTCTTCAATCTGCTCCGACGTCATTTCGTCCTGAGGAAGCGCCGCGTTGACCTCGTCATAGGTGAGGTATCCGCGTTCCTTACCTTTCTTGAGGAGGTTCTTGACGGCAGCGTTCATGGTGTCCATGAGTGGCCCGTCGTTAGGGGCGGCCTCCTCGCGTTCGGGAGTCTCTTCCTCGGTCGTCGCCGGAGCCTGTTTCGCCATGCTTGTCGCCCCTCTGTCGTCTACGTGTGCTAAATTCTGCCGGATCACGCCGTCAAACGGCTTCTTCCAACGATGAACTGGAGTTCACCGCCGCCAACGCCGCTCTCAACGATGTTAACCGGTTCCAATTCGTCTCATTGAATTCTGCCGCGACCGCCTGCTGTGCGTCCGCGAGTTGCTCTTCCAGCTGATACTTGCCCATTCTTGCCAAGAGCTCCTGGACACCAGCACGCGCCTGTTCCAGCGACGCATCCGGTCGTGCAAAGGCCGCATGTCCTAAGGTGCCGGCCCCAAGCAGCCCGTTACAATCGTCGCTATATCCCAGTCCCTGGAGATGGCGCTTGAGGCCCGCCGCGTCAAGCGCCGATTCGGAAGGGATATTCTGTAAGATGTCCTGACGGAGTTTGTCAAGGAAGGGATCGTCGAATTGCAGATATCCAAGCGCCTCGCCAAACTCCTCCATGAGGCTCGGATGGGTGATGAAAGCTGCCATAACCCCTTGCTTTTGCCGACGCCCGAGGACCATTGAAACTCTGACCCGAGCGGTTGCGCTGCCCTGCGGGGCCGGGCGCTGGATCGTCTGCTTGCTGCCGGCGCGTCCGGGAACGAAAGGCCCGCGCCGACCGGCGTTACGCAGCTCGCGAATACGTCTTTCAATAGCGTCGCCATAGGCGTCCTGTACCGTCTTGTCGGCAATATCGTGGACCCGGTGGCGAACTCGACCGATGAAATCCGCTTGGCGTTCGGGCGTATCGACTGCCTGGGCGCGCAGCTCCTGGTCCCAGATGAAATCCGCCATGCCGGTCGCCGACGCCAACACTGCGCGCATTGCTTTGGCCCCGCCACGCTTGATTAGATCATCCGGATCCTCGCCGATCGGCAACGTGACAAAGCGTAGTGAATGGCCGGGCTTCAGGATCGGCAAGGTCCGGTCCGCCGCCCGCGCCGCTGCTTTTTGTCCCGCCGCGTCGCCATCGAAACAAACAATCGGTTCTCGCGCCAGGCGCCAAAGTTCGGTGATCTGATCCTCGGTCAATGCCGTACCAAGCGGCGCTACCGCATGCGGGAAACCACCCTGGGCCAAGGCGATCACGTCCATATACCCCTCGGCGACGATGACCTCGCCAGCCTTCGAAGCGGCTTCGCGCGCTTGCGCTAGACCATAGAGCACCCTGCCCTTATGGAAGAGCGGTGTATCCGGCGAATTCAGATATTTAGGCTGTCCGTCGCCCAGGGTCCGGCCACCAAAGGCGATCACCCGGCCACGCCGATCGGTGATTGGGAACAGCACTCGTCCGCGAAAATAGTCATAGGTCTGGTCACGGTCCTCGGGCTTGCGGATCAGTCCCGCCTCCAGAAGCATCGCCGATTCGATCCCCTTGAGCGACATCGCCTGGCGCAAGGCCGTGCGATGCTCCGTCGCATAGCCAAGCCTGAAGCGCCGGATGGTCTGCTCGCTCAGGCCCCGGCCCCGGAAATAATCCAGCCCCGCACGTCCTTCGGGCGACCACAACACCTCTTCATAGAACCGGCAGGCCGCTTCCATGGCATCACCCAGGGTCTTGCGCACGACCTCGCGTTCGCGCGCCTCCGGGGTTTGCCTCGGCACCTCCAGCCCCGCTATCCCGGCGAGCTTTTCAACCGCCTCGGGGAAACTTAGTCCCTCGACCTCCATGGTGAAGGTGATGATGTCGCCATGCGCACCACAAGCAAAGCAGTGATAAAAGTTCTTCTCATCGACCACGGCCATCGACGGCTTAGTGTCGTTATGAAACGGGCAAATTCCTAGGAACTCGCGGCCTTTTTTTACCAACCGCAGGCGTTTGCCAACGACCTCCGAGACCCTAATCTGGGTGCGGATCTCTTCGAGGAATTCAGCCGGAAAACTCATTGATCAAGCGGCTTTCCAGGGTCCAGGCCAAGGCATTGTCCGAGCTAAAAAGGGCGGTACCGCCCCCTCTCCATACCCGAATACCAGTATGACGGATCGACCACCAGATTACGAGTCGGCGATGCGGTCCGATGGTTTAAATAAGGCCCGAGCGATACACCGTCCGACCGGCCACCAGCGTTGCCGCAACTTGGACCGGGCCTTGCTCCGGTTTACGCACGATCACCAAATCGGCGCGCTTGCCGGCAGCAATTTCGCCGCGGTCATGCAATTGCGCCGCGCGAGCTGGATTAGTAGAGACTAGACGCCAAGCAGCGGCGAAGTCAGTGGTCGATTTTTCGGCCAGGATAAACGGCGCCTGGACCAAGGCAGGGTAGTAATAATCCGAGCACAGAATATCGCCCCGACCCTCGGCGATCTCGGTGGCGGCGGAAATGCCTTGGGGACCTAAATGGCTGCCGCCGCGCACCACGTTAGGGGCGCCGAGGACGATCATGTCTTTCAACCGAGCGCTTTCCTCGGCGGCCTCGGCAGTCAGCGGAAATTCGGCAATCGAACAGCCCAGGCTATGATAGTCCCGCCGCATCTCGGCGGTTTCATCATCATGGCTGGCCATCGGGATTCTGGCATCCTTAGCGATTCCGGCGAGGCGGCGAATGGCGTGAGCCACATCATCCTTGCGGTCCAGCAATCCGTGAACCAGCGCGATGTATTCGTCCTGGGAAAGGCCGGTGCGTTCGATATAGCGGGTCAGTATCTGGCCGGAGGCGATCTTGCGGGCGATCGAGGGCATATGGTCATTAAAGGCGAGAAGATCAACCCGGCCTTCTTTGAGCCAACCTGCGACCTCATTTACGACGTCGAGATTGTAGGTCTCAAAGCGCAAATGAAAGCGGGTGTCGCAATCAAATTGGTGGGCGCCTACCTCCATCGCCGCAAGCAAACCGATCACCACATCACGGCTGCGCAACCCCGGCTCCCAGGACAGCGTGACCCCGTGATAGCCGGTGGTAATGCCGTTCGCTACCATCTGGCGGTCGGTATCCATTAACGCAACATCAAGAGGAAAGGAAACCCCGGCACGCGGCATGATTTGCCGCTCGAAGGCGTCGCCATGCAGATCCACCATGCCTGGCAGGACCAACATCCCGGCGGCGTTCAGCACGGTATCGGCGGAAAAACCTATTTCGCCGACGGATTGGATCTGGCCATCGACGATGGCGACGTCTGCTTCGACGAGATGCCCGGCGCCAAGCGCGACAAGACCACCCTTGATGGCTACCGACCCGGTATTCATCGTGTTCAAGGTTCTTCTCCCCGACCGGACATCATGCGATATGCTATCCCCGTCTTTTTGAACCGGTACCGGCTGCGTTGTCCACAAAGATCGCCGGGTACCCCAAGGGCCACCAAGAGCCCAAATCCTGCGGAACAATTGCGAAAGATCACGCTATGGTCAAATTTCCAGAGCTATTGGGCGGCCTGGTTAAAACCGAAACCCGCTACGCGATCTACTACGCGCCCGGCCCGGACACCGCGCTGCACGCTTTAGGTAGCCGTTGGCTTGGCCGCGACAGCATCAACGGCGTGTTGTCTGAGCAACCAATCCTACCCGGCGTGGACCCGGCGCGCGTCACCGAGGTGACCGCCGATCCGCGGCGTTACGGGTTTCACGCGACCCTGAAACCACCGTTTCATCTGAAGTCCGATACCACGCTCGACGCTCTGTTGAGCGCCGCCGAGGCCTTTGCTGGCACCCAGGATGCTTTCGAGATCGATCTGACTTTGCGGCAATTCTCGGACTTCTTCGCGCTTATGCAGGGCCCATCACGCGGCGAAACGCGGGCTATCGCGGCGGCAACGGTTTCCGCGCTCGACGCTTTTCGGGTCCTGCCAAGCGAGCGACAGCTGGAACGTCGCCGCGAGGCCAATCTCAGCGGCGCCCAGGAAACTCTGCTACAGCGCTGGGGTTATCCCTATGTGATGAATGAGTTCCGGTTCCACATGACCCTTACTCACCGGATCACCGACGGGGCCGAAGCCGACCTGATGCGACAGGCGCTCAAGCTTCATTTCGCCGACGTTCTAGGGCGTCAGCAATGGTTCGATTCGATCGCAGTATTCAGTCAGAATGTGCCCGACGCACCTTTTCAGCAGATAGCACGGTTCCCCCTTCGCTCACAGCCATGACCCCTACACCGCCAATAAGGGCCATGTGAACATCCATTCGTTTTCCCGCATACCCAGGGCAGCGGCGCCGGTGCAACGTTGCCCGATGCGGTTCAAGCCAAGGGTCGCCAGGCCGATCAGTATCCATGTCCTCGCCGTCAACGATGTTGGTGTCCTGTGGTGTCTGCGACGTGGATTCCGGGCCGTCGATGGCTGGGCCGAGCCCTTTGAGGTCGTATGGCGGCGTGACTGAAATTAGTCCGTGACGCACGCTGATTAGGTAACGTCGGAGGTTCAATCACGGGTGCTCGCGAATTTGGGTTTTAACCGGGCAGAATTTCGCGAAGTGCTGTGAGAATCGCGTCGGTATCCTCGGCAGTGCCAACGGTAATCCGGACGTATCGCTCATAGCCGGGCGCCGGCACCCCCGTGATCATGATGCCGCGTGCTTCCAACCCCGCCATGACATCCGCCGCCAATAATTCGGTCGGAGCGGTGACGAAATTCCCGACGCTGGGAAAAGGTGAGCAGCCGAGCGCCCTAAGGCCAGCCGCCAACTCGTCCCGTTCAGTGGCCATAGCCGCGACGATTGCTCGCATATGCGCGTCATCCTCGAGCGCCGCCAGCGCCCCTGCCTGGGCCACGCCATTAACCGTGAAGGCATTCCGCGCGACCTGAAAAGCGCTGGAGACCGCGTCCGAGCCACACAGCATGTAGCCGACCCGGATCCCAGCAAGCCCATAGGCCTTGGAAAAACTCCGAAAGATCGCCCAAGGACCGTCACGTTGGCGCAACACCGCAAGCAAGTCTTCGCCGCCGGCCTGCATGGCGAATTCATGATAGGCCTCGTCGAGGATCAACAAAACGGTGTCAGACAACTGTTCAGCAAGACGCTTTACATCCGCGCCGCGCAGCATACCGCCGGTCGGGTTGTTCGGCGTTACTAAGAAGAGCAGACGCGTGCGCTCGGTAACAGCTGCCAACATTCCCTCGACATCGCTTGCGCCATCGGCGCGCACCGGCACCGATACCAACTTCGCGCCTTGCAGCGCGGCGCTTTTGGCGAAACTGCCGAAGGAGGGAATCGGGGCCACGACCTCGTCCCCGGGCGTTAGAGCGATGCGCCCGGCGCTGGCGATTAATTCGTCACTGCCATTTCCCATGACTATCCGGCTGCTGGCGATGCCGGTCCGGGCCGACAACGCCGCGGTCAACGCGCGCCATTGCGAGTCCGGATACCGGTTAATTCCGGTGCAGGCTTCCTGCATCGCCGCGATTGCATTCGGCGAGGGCGGATAGGGCGATTCGTTCAGGTTCATCCGCCGTACCGCCCCGAAAGGCTTTTTCGCATCCTTGGTATCGTCGGGAAAGGCCGGCGGCGACCATCGAGGCATCGCCTGGATAAAGGCGTTGGGGATCGATGCTGGAGGTTTGGGCTGTGTCATGGGGCTGCTGTTCCCAATCCTCTCCACTGGCTTTTCTGACAACCAACCGGAGGTATGGATCATGCCTGGAACCCAAGGAAAATGACAGGCCTGGATCTCCATATTCTTCCGGTCAGCCATTTGAATGGCGCCGCGCTGGCACGGCTAACCAAGCGATTTCTGGAAGACGAAGGCAACAGGGTTCAATCGAACCTCGTCGACCTGCCGGGGCAGCTGTCGGACTGGACTCGGGCCGCGAATGGTCGGTCTATCTGTTTAAAGATGGAAAACGCTAGATCGTTGGCTACATCGACCATGGCCGTCACTTCAACGTCATGGCCCCCGGCAGTGACTAAATATATATATGCGTCAATTCGCCGTCGATCGCTTTGTTCGTCGCCCCGCGCTGTGCTCTTGGGGCGCGGTTGATGCTCGACGTGCTGGAAGCAATCCGGCGAGGCAGGCATTCTGGCGCGAGGTTGGCCTTCAGCCACATGTTCGGATCATGGGAATGTCGGTGCCCAAACTGGATTCGGCGGAAAGCTGAGCCGGTGGCCAGACAGGAACATCGAGCCTTGTCATAAGAAGCATTTCCAGCACGGGCTTACCTGGACTAATGTCCGCCGCAATGACGACTTATGATCCCACAACAGGCATGGCCAAGGCGACGGCGTTCGAGAACGGGGTGCTTCTGCTCACCCTGACTCTGGTCACGATGCTTTATGCGATGTCGGTCACCATCGCCAATGTATCCCTGCCCCAAATCAAGGGTGCGTTGTCGGCGACGACCGACCAAATAGCACTGATCGTCACCTTCAACATCATTGCAACGGCGGTCGCCACGCCGATGACCGGTTGGCTTACGGCCCGGTTCGGTCGGCGTCATGTGATGATCTGGTCAGTGGGCGGGTTCACGTTTGCGTCCTTCTTGTGCGGCACTGCCACGTCGCTGGAGGAACTCGTCTTCTACCGGTTCCTGCAGGGCGCTTTGGGTGCCCCCCTGGTCCCGCTGAGCCAAGCGATCGTGGTTGATTCCTTTCCCAAGGAAAAGATCGGATCAGCAACGGCGATCTACGGCATGGGCGTGGTCCTCGGCCCGATCCTCGCGCCGACCATCGGCGGCTATTTAAGCGAGACCTATAGCTGGCGCTGGGTGTTTTTCATGATCGTGCCCTGTGGAATGATCTCGATGGTCGGGGTGTTGGCGTTTATCAAGCGTCGAGCATCTCGACCAACGACGCATTTGGACTGGGTTGGGTTCATCGCGCTGGCACTGGCCATCGCCTCCTTTCAGTTCATGCTGGACCGGGGGCAACGCCTCGATTGGTTCGACAACTGGCAGATTGTCGTTTGTTGTTGGCTGGCGATTCTGGCGTTCTATGTCTTTGTCTCGCACTCGCTCACGTCAGATCGACCGTTTCTTAACCCTCACCTTCTCAGTAAACGCAACTATGTGCTGGGATTGATGTTTGCCTTTGTCTTCGGATTGCTGAATTTCACGCCGATCACTCTATTGCCGTCGCTGCTGCAGACCCTGCAGGGCTATCCCGATTCTATCGTCGGTGTCATTCTGGGAATTCGAGGAACCGGTACCTTGCTCGGCTTCACCATCATGTTCCTCGGTGGCAGCAAGATTGATCCGCGTCTGACCATGTTCGCCGGCTTCATGTTGCAGGGAATTTCCGGCTGGTACATGGCGCAATTAAACATCAACCTGACAATGTTCGATGTGCTTTGGACCTCATGGCTTCAGGGACTGGGGGTCGGGTTGATTTGGGTACCGTTGTCGATCGTTACCTTCAGCCAGCTCGACGACACCGAAACCGCCGAAGGGGCGTCGGTATTCCATCTAATGCGCAATTTCGGCAGCAGCGTGTTCATCTCGATCAGCATTGCCATCATGATCCGTACCGGACAGATGAGTTATGCCGAATTGGCGGAGAATGCGACACCGTTGAACCAGGGCTTGGTGTTCCAGGACTCGCTGTTTTCCATATGGTCACTGGATAGCGCGCAAACCCTGGCGGCACTGAGCGGAGAGATCGGCCGGCAAGCGATCATGATTGGCTATCTCAATGCCTTCTATGCTTTTTCCATTACCGCCTTCGCCGTTTGCCCGTTCCTGTTCCTGGCAAAAATCAAGAAATAGCGGTTGTGGTCTGATCTGTTGGTGCAACCGCCGCCTCGTAGAACACACACTTCATAATCAACGCCGTGATAACCATACAAGCAGTTATAAAAAAACATCAAATAAATTAATAATTATTATATTACTTATTTTCGTCGTTTATTATAAAAATATCCCGTTCTGTTTTTATTATTCTCTCCAATAATAAAAACCCGCAACCTGGGCGACCCATCCAGCATCCCAAGAAGAACAAACGACCTCCCTGTCAAAATAAAACGCGAGGCTTCTTAGTCTTGCTAGTTTTCATGGCTGCTTTTGGGCACGGGCATCAGCTCCCAGAATCAAAAACCCGGGCTCACTCTTCGCGAAGCCGCAAGGTCACCTGCGCCAGGGCTTGCAGCGTGGCGTCGCTGACATGGTGCTCCATACCCTCGGCATCGGCCTCGGCGGTCTGGGGCGGGACGCCGATCACGTGTAGGAACTCCAGGACGATCTTATGCCGGGCACGCGACCAGTGGGCCAATTCGCGGCCTTTTTCAGTCAGGAAGATTGATCGATAGGGCTTGGAATCGACAAATCCATCATTCTGCAAACGCTGGATCGTCGCATTGACCGTTGGCCCACTCACGCCGAGATGCGACGCCAGATCAACCAGACGCGCCTCACCATTAATCTCAATCAGATCGGAAATCAGTTCAACATAATCCTCAGCGATCTCGACGCTGTGATCTTGGCGGATCCGCTGGAACAACGCTGCCCGGCGATTTGCGTCCCGCAGGTCAATGACCGGCGCGTTCACATTCGCATCCACCGCCGCGTTTGATTTGCCCGGTTGCTTCGCCACACCGTGCGCTCCTTCCAACTAACTGTCTTGCCCATAGTTCTTCAGCAACGAAAAAATTTACCGCCGCCCTGATTTCCGACCGTCGAACGGCCTGGAGAGCACCACTAAGGAACCACCCATTGGCCCCATCAACCGAGCAGCGATGACCCTACATCAAAATTCTTACCATCGTCGTTGCATGCCGGATCAAAACGACAACCAGATCTGCCCCCACATCCGCTCGGATTATAATCATTGTAAATGTACGGTGGTGTTTTGCACCGGCATTAAGCGTGGTATCATCGCAGGTCGAAATATCGTCGCAGCCGAGCCAAATGCTGGCTGGCAATTCAGTCAATCCATTCCGCGACGATATAGGGCGCCTTTGCCGCCGGCACATCGGGGTGGTAATGGCGAAATACCGCCAGTGCCGAATGGAACGATACGCTGTCGGATTCACCACGCACCCGCAGCTCCCGGTAAGCCGTCGTGACGGCCCGGTAGCAGGCATCGCTTACATCACACGCGAACCGATCATGCGTGACCATAAACTCTCTCCAATACCAAAACGCTGGCAGACTATGCGAAATTAGGCACCAAGCAAGTAATTTTCCAACGGTTTGCGCAAAATACCCGATGGCGGGCCGGCTACTTGTTAACCTTCTGGCCGGCCCGTATCGTCGCATTGAACGGCAGCATGATCGATTGATGACGATTGGTGAAGACGCGCGCCGACTCCAATAAGGCCAGTTCGGCCCAATCCCCATCCGGCGGCGGCCCGCCATTTTTGAGCATTTCAAGCATGCGAGCACGCACACGGTGGATTTCGGCCAAGGTCTTACCGATGACCACCCGAGCGAAGATCGAGGCAGACGCACTACCCAGGGCGCAGGCCTCTACCTTTTGGCCGAAATCCGTGATCACTGCGTCCCGCATCTTAAGGTCAACCGTCACCTCGCTGCCACAGGAACGAGACACCACCGTCGCGCTGGCGTCGGGATCGCCTAACCTCCCATTTCGGGCGATATCACCCGCATAGGCTAGTAGCTTTTCCTGGTAGATATCGTCGAGCGCGGTCATTACCGCTTCCTTAATCCGCCTCTTGCAGCGCCACTGCCGCCCGGCGCTTGATCGCCGTGACCATGGCGCCAAGACCGTTCTTACGGGTTGGACTCAAATGCGTTTCAAGGCCGATCTCGGCGATAAAATCCGGTTCGGCATCCAGAATTTCACGCGGGGTCCGGTTCGAATAAATGCGCAGCAGAACCGCCACCAACCCGGACACAATCGCTGCGTCGCTAACCGCACGAAAGAGCAGGCGATCTCCGACCGCTTCGCCAACGAACCAAACCTGGCTTTGGCAGCCTTTCAACTTGAACTCGTCGCGGATGTATTCCTCGGGCATTTCCGGCAACCTGCGGCCGAGATCGATCAGATATTGATACCGATCCATCCAATCGTCAAAAAAACTGAATTCGGCGATTAGTGCAGCCTGCTCCCCAGCGATCGAGGTCGGAGGTAACTCGGTTTCGGTCGTCACAACCATGGTTTCTCGAATCATCTGTTGCAGGGAGCGCCTTGGCTCAAAAAGGGGAACGCGGTTATCGACACCTTAATTTTTAGAACGCTGCGCCGCGCGCTGCGACTGGCCAAAGCGTCTCGACAACGCCGCCGCGAATGCCAACATACCAGTCATGCAGGTTGACGGTGGGATCACAGTGACTGGGGATCAGCCGCAACTTGTCGCCAAGCTTCACCTCTGGCGCGTTTGCTCCGAGCACCAAGGTTCCATGCTCATCGGAGGCGCCGGCATAGGTTACATCGAACAGGTCAGCGATGCGTGGCAGGCCGGAATCGATCGACGCGGCCTTATGCCCGGCATCAAGAACCGCTCGATCCCGAGTCGGGTAGCTCATCACCGTCGCCAGTACGAACAGACTTTGTCGGAAGGTGTCGAAATACTCACCGTCCTCGGCGAGATTGAGGGAATAATCGGCGTCCATGAAGCAATACGACCCGGCCTGCAGCTCGTTCCAGACGCCTGAACTAGCCTCGAATGGGAAGGTTCCGGTACCGCCTCCGGTGACCAGACGACACTCAAGGCCGGCTGCTGCGAGTTTCACGACGGTCGCCCTGACCTGATCGCCGGCCTTCTCAATAGCCACTCTGCGTTCGCCATGGCCGCGAATGTGCTGCGCGCGGCCCTGATAGGCCTGCAGACCACCGAATTTGAGGTTTGAGGCGGCATCGATCTTCTTTGCAAGTTCGACCGCTGCACTCCCCGGAGCCACGCCGCAGCGCCCGGCCCCGATATCAACCTCGACCAGAACCTCGACCGTCGCGCCGAAACGCTGGGCGGCGGTGTTGATATCGGTGACATTGCCGGCGTCATCGACGCACACGCCGACCCGGGCGTGACGGGCAAGCGCTGCCAACCGGTCGAGCTTGCGCGGCCCGACGATTTGGTTCGAGACCAGCACGTCTTCGATCCCGCCGGCAACCAGCACCTCCGCCTCGCCAACCTTCTGACAGCACTGCCCAACGGCGCCGGCGGCGATCTGTCGGCGTGCGATGTCCGTCGATTTATGGGTCTTGGCGTGCGGGCGATGGTTGACGCCAAAAGACGCGACCATCTTCGCCATCAGCGCAATATTGTGTTCGAACGCGTCCAGATCGACCAGCAAGGCCGGCGTATCGACATCCTCGGCGACCATGCCGATCTCGGCGGGGGGGCGTATCGTCATTGCTGCGTCTCCGTCAACCGGACCCGAAAGCCGCCAGCACTTGCTCGGCGGCATAGCCCGGGGTGATGCGGTCCTCGGCGACCGCGCGTTCTAATTCTGGCAGGATTTCCTGCACATTACGATCACGGTCGAGCGCCAGCATGAGCCGGTCTCGGATCGTCGACCACATCCAACGTACGCGTTGGTCACGCCGTTTGGCATCAAATTCGCCGGAGCCACTCAACGCTGTGCGGTGTTCCCGCACTCGATCCCAAATTTCCGCCAAGCCGTCGCCACTCAAGGCGCTACAGGTTTGTACCGGAGAGCGCCAATTGGGACTAGCCGGAGTTATGATCTCTAGAGCTCGGCGGTAATCAGCGGCGGCACGGCGGGCCGGCAGAACCATGTCACCATCGGCCTTATTTACCGCGATCATATCGGCGATCTCCAGAATGCCTTTCTTGATCCCCTGCAACTCGTCGCCGGCTCCGGGCAGCATCAGGGCCAGGAAGAAATCGACCATCTCGGCCACCGTGGTCTCGGATTGGCCGACCCCCACGGTCTCTACCAGCACCACATCGAAGCCGGCGGCCTCGCAGATGATCATGGTCTCACGAGTAGCCCGCGCGACACCGCCAAGAGTACCCGATGTAGGTGAGGGGCGAATAAACGCAGCCGGATCCCGGCCCAGCTCCTGCATCCGGGTTTTGTCCCCGAGGATAGAGCCTCCGGTACGAGCGCTGGTAGGGTCGACCGTCAGAACGGCAACTCGATGCCCGGCGGCGGTCAGGCGGCGCCCAAAGGCCTCGATGAAGGTGCTTTTCCCGACACCGGGCACGCCGGTAATGCCTATCCGGATCGCCTTGCCAGAATGCGACAATAACTCTGCCAGTACCGCATCAGCGGTCTCGCGGTGCCGGGGGTGCCGGCTCTCGATCAAGGTGATCGCCTGGCCCAATGTTGCAAGGTCGGCGGATAGCACACCGGCGACGAAGTCCTCAGGCGTTTGCGGTTTGGCGCCGGCAGTCATGCGGGCGGGATCCTTCCACGGTCCCTCGACGAAGGGAGGTGAGGTAAATTTTTTAGCGATTTGACGGCGCACCCACTCCAGCAATCAAATAAATGTCCCTCACCCTGAGCCTGTCGAAGGACGATGAACGTTTCGGCTAACCGTGCCCCAAGGCCGCGCGGAGCTTTACCACCAGGTCCTGCGCCGCCTCGGCGATCACTGTGCCCGGCGGGAAAATCGCCGTCGCGCCAGCCTCGTACAGGGCCTCGAAATCCTGTTCCGGCACGACGCCGCCGACGGCGATCATGATATCGCCGCGACCGAGCGCCGCCAGATGGTCACGGAGTTCTGGTACCAAAGTCAGATGCCCCGCCGCGAGCGAGCTTGCGCCGACAACGTGCACATCGTTCTCCACCGCTTGACGGGCGACTTCCTCGGGGGTCTGGAACAGCGGCCCGATATCCACATCGAAGCCTAAATCCGCGAAGGCGCTGGCGATGACTTTTTGCCCTCTGTCGTGACCGTCCTGGCCCATTTTGGCGATCAGGATACGCGGCTGCCTGCCTTCCGCCGCCTTGAACCTCTCGACCATGTGCAATGCCATCGCCGCGGCACCGGTATCAGTACCAATTTCGCCGCCATAAACTCCCGACACCGTCTTTGTCTCCGCCACATGCCGTCCCCAGATTTTTTCCAAAGCGTCGGAGATCTCACCGACCGTCGCCTTGGCCCGTGCCGCCTCGATCCCCAACGCCAACAGGTTACCCTCGCCGGTCTCGGCCGATTTGGTGAGATTGTCCAATGTCAACTGCACCGCGCCCTGGTCGCGCTCAACCTTCAGCCGCGCTAGTTTCTCTAGCTGTTGACGGCGGACCGACGCGTTGTCGACTCTCAGAACCTCGACCGTCTCGGGATCCGCGACCCGGTGCTTGTTCACCCCAACGATGGTCTGGCGGCCGGAATCGATCCGCGCCTGGGTCCGGGCTGCCGCCTCTTCGATCCGCATCTTGGGAATACCCGCCTCGATCGCCTTGGCCATGCCGCCGAAGCCCTCGACTTCGTCGATATGCGCCAAGGCCTTTGCGGCCAGATCATGGGTCAACCGCTCGACATAGTAACTGCCGCCCCATGGATCGATCACGTTGCAGATTCCGGTTTCCTGCTGGATCAGCAATTGGGTGTTGCGGGCGATCCGAGCGCTGAAATCAGTTGGCAAGGCCAGCGCCTCGTCCAGTGCATTGGTATGCAAGGATTGTGTGTGACCGTGGGTGGCGGCCAACGCCTCGACACAGGTGCGGGTCACGTTGTTGAACACATCCTGGGCGGCCAGGCTCCAGCCGCTGGTCTGGCAATGGGTCCGCAGCGAAAGCGAGCGCGGGTCCTTGGCGCCGTATTGCTTCATCAGCTTGGCCCAGATCAGGCGCGCGGCGCGCATCTTGGCTACTTCCATGAAGAAGTTCATGCCAATCGCCCAAAAGAACGACAGCCGGGGCGCGAAAGCATCGATGTCCATCCCAGCTTCCATCCCGGCCCGCACATATTGCACCCCGTCGGCGATCGTATAGGCCAGCTCCAGGTCGGCGGTCGCGCCGGCTTCCTGCATATGATAGCCGGAGATGCTGATCGAATTAAATTTCGGCATCTCTACCGAGGTATGGGCGAAGATATCGGAGATGATACGCATCGATGGTGTCGGCGGGTAAATATAGGTGTTGCGGACCATGAACTCCTTCAGAATGTCGTTCTGAATGGTTCCGGAAAGTTTTACTTGCGGCACGCCTTGCTCTTCGGCGGCGACGATATACATCGCCAGAACCGGTAGTACCGCGCCGTTCATCGTCATCGACACGCTCATCTCGCCGAGCGGGATACCATCAAAAAGTTGGCGCATGTCGAGAATGGAATCGATCGCCACGCCCGCCATGCCAACGTCGCCGGCTACGCGCGGGTGATCGGAATCGTAGCCCCGATGGGTCGCTAGATCGAAAGCCACCGACAGCCCCTTCTGCCCGGCCGCGAGGTTGCGTCGATAAAAAGCGTTCGACTCCTCGGCGGTCGAAAATCCGGCATATTGCCGGATCGTCCAAGGTCGGGTCGCATACATGGTCGGATAGGGACCGCGCACGTAGGGCGCGATGCCCGGCCAACCATCGAGGAAATCAAGATCAGCGGTGTCTTCGGCGGTATAGAGCGGCTTGACCGGGATCCCTTCAGGGGTCCGCCAGGCCTGTTCGTCATCGGGCAGGGCATCGATGGTTGCGGTCCAGGCGACGGTACATGATGCCGGTGTGTTAGCTACCGCGCCGGCTGTGCCAGTAAGGGGACTGGCCTTGGCATCAAGGGAAATGGTGGTGAAATCCGGTATCGCGCTCATCGCTCGATCATCCCAATCTCGCCGGCCAGCTGTTGCAACGTGGCCAGCATGTCGTCGCCAGCATAAATGAAGCGGTCCACGCCGGCCTCGCGCCAAACTGCTTCCCGCTCGCCCGGACGCCCCGCCAAGACGACCACTGGCGCGCCCGCAGCCTTGAGCGCCCGCGCGCAAGCCTCGGCGCCCGTCCGGTAAAGCGTATCAGACGAACATATCACGGCCAAATCCGCGCTGCTTTGCCTATAGGCGTCACCGATGCTATCGCTGTCGACATCCGCCTCCAGCGCGACGATGCCGCCGGCGGCCAGATAACTTTTCGAAAAAGCCGCCCGCGCGGTGTAATCCGCTGGTGTGCCCAGCGCAGCGATGAATACCATTGGCCGCCGGCCGGTCTTGGCGAGGCTCGTGTCGCTGGCATCGCGCAAGGCCTCGAATGCCTCACCCAGCCGGTGCTGAACCAAGGCCGGGATTTCGACCGCTGGGCCGTGTGTGGCTTTCGACAAAGCCGTGAAACTGGCGCCGTTCGAGGCGGCTCTGATCAGCCCTTCAATATCCAGACCGTCAGGAACCACGACGCGATCACCAGCGCGTCCTCGCTCCGAGATGTCCCGCAGCGCCGCCAAGTCGGGACTGGCCACACCGCTTGGCTCTTCATCAAGATCAGGGAAACTGGAAACGCCCGTCAACGCATCGCGCCGGTGGGCTAAATTTCGCTCCCGCTCGGACCAAGCCGTTCCGACCAGCGTCGCGACACGGCCGGAAAGCAGCGCCTCTGCCATACCGCCACCAGCTTCTATTTCCTGAAAGATCGCCCAGGCGCGACGGGCGTATTCATCGGATAATTGTTCGACGTAGTAAGCCCCTCCAGCGGGGTCGGTGACCCGGGCGAGCGAGGATTCCTGAACCAATATTGTTTGGATGTTACGGGCCACGCGCCGGGCCAATGGTTCGGGCAAACCAAGAGCGTCGGTATGGGCCCGCACGGTGATGCTATCCGCCCCACCAACGCCAGCGGCAAAGCAGGAGCAGGTTGCGCGCAACACATTCACCCAGGTATCGCGGCCACTCATCGCGCGTGCTGCGGTTGCCGCGCCGAGAGCCATGATTCTGCTCACCGCACTGGCACCGCTGGCTTCGGCGACCCGGCCCCATAGCCGTCTCACGGCGCGTAATTTAGCGATCGCTTGAAACACATCGGTCCCGATGGACAAGGTAAACCCTATCTGCTGGCACGCCGCGTCGACACTCATCCCCGCCGCCGTCATCGCCCGCAGATACGCAACCGCCGTGGCAATGGCAAAAGCGAGATCCTGGGTCTCGGTGGCGCCGGCGGCATGGTAGGTCCCGGTATCGACCCAGACAGCGCGCACGCCCGGTGTCTGCGCGGCGCTCCACGTAGCGAGCGCGCCAAGCGCGGCCATTTGCCGGTCCAAAGGTCCGGCGAGTTCTCCGGTCTCGGCCAAGGCGCCAAGCGGGTCGGCGCCAAACGTACCCTTGATTTTTGCTGCATCGACGCCCCGGCGCCGGGCCAACGCAATAAACGCCGCGGCCGCTGCAACCGACGCCTCGCCTGGCTGCAAGGCAATCGCGGTGCGGCCAAGATCCACCCCCGCCAAGGCCTTGTCGAGATCATCAACCCGCCGCGCAACCAGACCATCGGTCCCGATCACCGCGCCGCCACATCCCGCGCCAGCCTCCAGCTTCAACGCCACCGAGGTCGCCCCGCCGGCCAGATCGGCCTTGATATCGCGGTTCAGCGTCTCTGGGTCCGGATGCACATGCAACTGCCGGATGTCCCATCCATCGTTATTGCGCTTCAGAGAAGCTGGGCCACGGGTAAAATCCATGCCCCCAGCGGAATTGACCGGACCGTCGTGACCGGCGCTTTCGTCGCGCCGATACAGCGGAGTAAGCGTCACCCCCTCATAGGTAGGCGTATTCAGCACCTTGTCGATCGGCCGGCCCTTCAGCACCGTTTCGGCCAAGGCTGTCCAATCCTCGCGACCGGCTTCATCGAAACCTTCGGCGAGCGGGATGATCTTTGGTTCTGTTGCCTTTTCCATCGCGAGAATTCCTACTGGCGCGGACCACGAAAGGCAACCGGGTGTCGCAATACCATGCTCATCCGATGGCCGCCGGGTTACCTGGATTACTATTCCGCCGGCGCTGGCGCGGCTGGGCGATGACCGGGCAGCAAACTCACCCCGCCAAATACGACCACCCCCATCCCGGCGAGGATCGCGAACAACATCGCAAAACCACCATTGCCATGCAGGTAGGCGATCGCCGGGATCGCCGCGGTCGAGGCGCCGAAGGAAATCAGATAGGTAAAGGCGTATATCCTGGAGCGAAGATGCGCCGGGGCATTGCGCCCGATCAAGGTGTCGGCAATTGGCAGCCCAGCATAGACCAGCGCCATCATCGCGGCGGCGGCGATCATCAAGTTTATGCCCTCGGCATTAATCACCAAGAACATCGCGACCGCCTCGGCGGCGGCAATCGCCAGGAAGATCGGCTTGATTGGAAACCGGTCGATCAGGCCGCCCACGAAAAGTTGGGCGAAACCGGCGACGATATAGACCCCGAAAGCGAGAAACCCGACCGCCGTCGCGCTGCCGGCAATATCCCCCAACCGCTCGTCGAACAGTTTTGGCACCGACACGATCGCGGCGTTAAAAGCAAAGCCGGTGAGCACCGTGAGGCAGGCGATAGTGATGATCACCCGCTTCCAGTCCACCGGCGGCACCGTAGCCGGCTTGGTCAACCCGCCTGCTCCGTCCTCGACCGCACCGGTTGGCACGAGGATCAGCCACAGCACGCCGAGACCGATTGACACCACGCCCGGCACGATGAACGCCGCTTGCCAACCGAACCGGTCCGCCAAAGCGCCGGCGACGACGGCGGAGAACGCCACCCCGACATTGCCCCAGACGCCGTTGATCGCCAATCGCTTACCCAATGTCTCGGCGGCCCCGCCGGCTAGGATCGCCACCCCGACGGGATGATAGATCGAGGCGAAAACCCCAAGCAGCGCCAGGGCGCTGGCGATTTGCCAATAGTTCTGCGCCGCCGCTGTCAAAAAACAAGCAGCGCCGGAGCCAATGAAAAACACCGCCAGCATACCGCGCCGGCTCCACCGGTCGGCGAGCCAACCGGCCGGCATCGACCCGAGTCCGAAGGCCAGCCAGCTCCCCGTCGACAGCGCTAGCAACGGGCCATAGTCCTCGTCGAAAGCGCTAGCGGCCAGGGCAGCAACCACTGGAAACAAGAGCATCAATAGATGGTTGAGGCCATGGCCGATATTGATCATCAGCATCCGTGTGACCGGCATTGCTGTTTCCTTCCGTCCGGCTGTCAGTCGTCGCCAGTACCCACAGGCTCCGGAGCCGGGTCACGCCGCCCCGGCAGCATCGCCACCGCTAGGGTAATAAACACCGCCGCACAAGCTGCTGCCAGGAACATGGTCTGGAACCCACCCTCGTTCGCGTAGAGCCAGGAAATCGACGGCACCGCCGCCGCCGAGACAGTGAAGGACAAGACATATTTCACCGAATAGACCCGACCGCGCCAGATATCCGGTGTGTGCCGCGCGATCAAAGTATCGTTGATCGGGATCTGCCCGAAAACCAGCACCATTACGAAGACCGAGATCACCACCATGGTCCAACCGCTCGCCGACATCGCCAGATAAAGCGCCACGGCTTGGCCGGCGACTAGGCCGAGGAAGATCGGCTTGATCGTATATTTGTCGATCGCCCGGCCGACCACGATCTGGGTAAAGGCCGCCGCCGCATAGACCGCCGATGCAATGGCACCGACCTCGGTCGCGCTCAACGAGAAATCAGCCAGCCGGTCGTCCAGCACCTTGGGTAATGAGACCGTCATCGCGTTGAAAATAAAGCCGCCGACGGTCGTGGTCACCAGCACCACGGCGAGCACCCGCTTCCAATCCACCGAGGCGCTTCCGCCTCTCTTCTTCGCCGGCTCGGCTTCCAAGGCCGTTGCACGGGTCACCTTTACCCAGCCAAAACCGATCAGGATCGACAATCCTCCCGCCAGCATGAAGGCCTCGCGCCAACCAGCGAAATCGGCGAAGGCGCCGATCGACAGCGCCGAGGCCGCCACTCCCATATTGCCCCAAACGCCGTTAACCCCAAGCCGGCGCCCGACGTCGCCGCCACCCTGTGACACCATCGCTAATCCTACGGGATGATAAATCGCCGCGAACATGCCAACCAAGGTCAAGGCCGCGACGATCTGCCAGGTCTCTTGAGCAAAGCCGGTCAGGATCATCGCGCACCCAATCCCGAAGAAGAAAATTGAGAGCATCAGCTCGCGGCTGAACCGGTCGGCCAGCCAGCCGGCCGGCAAGGAGAACACCCCGAAGGCGATGAAGCTTCCGGTCGCCAGAGGCAAGAGCTCTCCATAACTGGCCCCAAGATCCGCCGCCGCCAGTGCCGCCACCGCCGGAAACATCAACATGAACAGATGATCGACGGTGTGACCGAGATTGAGAAACAGGAATCGTGAGTAAGGCATTACCAATCTCACCTCAAAAATTGAAACTTCTTAGCGGTCACTGTTACACGCCCGGACGATTCTGTCTCACCATAGATAACCTGTTCGCGGGACCTTTGCACGGCTTGCCGGCGCTGCGAAATCTGTGCTGGCAAGCCGTGCAAAGGTCCCGCGAACAGGTTATGCTGTTGCCTGGCACGGGGCTCGGGTTTACCAGCTCGCGTGTTAGACCGTTCCCGCCTGCTTCAGCGCCAAGATTTCCGCTTCGTCCAGCCCCAGCACTTCAGCTAGGACTTCGTCGGTATGCTCGCCCAGTATCGGTGGAGCCTGGCGATATTGTGGCGGTGTCGCCGACATTTTTAACGGATTGCCGATCAGCGGGACCTTCCCGCTACCGGCCTTGGGATGGTCCATCTCTATTCGCATCCCGCGGGCCTGGACCTGTTCATTCTCGAAGACTTGTTTGATGTTGTTGACCGGGCTGCAGGGCACTTTCGCGCTCGCCAAGCCATCAAGCCATTGTTGGGTGGTCTTGCGTTCCATATAGGCCGGCATTGCCTCGTATAGCGCCTCCCGGTTGCCTATCCGCAAGGGATTGGTGGCGAAGCGAGGATCGGCGCCAAGATCCTCGGCCCCAGCGTAGCGACACCAGTCCTGGAATTGCCGGTCATTGCCGACCGCCAGGATGACGTAGCCATCGGCGGTGCCAAAGACCTTGTAGGGCACGATGTTCGGATGCTCATTGCCCAGCTTCACCGGAATTTTGCCGGACACCAGATAATTTGTGCCCTCGTTAATCAGCCAGGAGACCTGCGTGTCGAGCAGGCAGGTGTCGATGTGCTGGCCCTGTCCGGTCGCGTCGCGGTGGCGCAGAGCCGCCAGGATCGCGGTCGAGGCATACATGCCGGTCATCACGTCGGCAATGCCGACCCCGACCTTCATAGGTGGGCCGTCCGGATCGCCGGTGATGCTCATGATACCGCCCAATCCCTGGGCGAGAAAGTCATAGCCTGCCCGATCCGCATAGGGCCCGGTCTGACCAAAACCGGTAACCGAGCAATAGACCAAGTTGGAAAACTCCCCTTTCAGCTCGTCATATCCGAGCCCGAGCTTAGCCAGGCTGCCAACCTTGAAATTTTCGATCAGCACATCACACTTGGCGATCAACTGTTTGGCCAACGCGATGCCCTCGGCACGGCGTAGATCAATGGTGATTGAGCGCTTGTTGCGATTGGCCGAGAGATAATATGCGGATTCAGTGGTGTCGTTGCCGTCCGCATCCTTGACGTAGGGCGGGCCCCAACTCCGAGTGTCGTCGCCGACGCTTGGCCGTTCGATCTTGATTATGTCGGCACCGAGATCGCCCAGAAGCTGGGTGCAGGTCGGTCCGGCCAGGATGCGCGTGAGGTCGAAAACCCGGATACCGGTAAGCGGTAGCGGCGTGGTCATAATGGGCCTCCCGTTGAGCGATTACGGCCCTTAGTACAGCGACGCCCCGGCACTGGAAAGGTTCCGATTCCCCAATCTTATGTCGACAAGCCCGATGCATCGTCCACGATATGAACCGTCGTGCTTTCCTCCCGGCCCCCGACCCTCACTTCCTCTATCTTAAAAGCCGACAAACCTGCACCCGCCGCATCGACCACCTCTCCGGGAGCCACCAATTGCGCCGTGTACTCCTTGGTCAGAGCCTCCAGACGGCTCGCGGTATTGACGATGTCGCCCACGGCGGTCTGGTGCCTAGTCTGGCGATAGCCAAACTCACCAACGATTGCCGATATTGACCCTCAGCGGCGCGTCGAGGTCGTTACTCACGCTGTCATTCTACGATTTGAGATTCTCCGCCATGACCGTATGGACCGCAGCCACGATATGCAGTATCAACGCTCCAGAAAGTAGAATTATTGTCGGCAACAGCCGCAAGAAGTCTACGAACACGCCGCGAACGACTTCAAGAACCAAAGCTCAAACGCATAGTTTACCAACGAGGATGGTTATTTGTCATCAGGTTATTGAAATTGTTGAAAGAAACCTTAAACTAACAAGGCCTCGGCTTCTCGGGCACTAAAGATCGGTAGCGATGACCCAAGTATTGTCCATTCACGGTTTGACCAAGAGCTTTGGTCACGAAACTGTTGTCGACAACGTCAACTTTACCGCCGGGACCGGAGAGGTTGTCGGGTTCCTGGGACCGAACGGGGCCGGTAAATCCACGACCATGAAGATGATCGTCGGGTTCCTGACCCCCAGTGCCGGAACTGCGGTGGTCTGCGGCCATGACGTGCTGCGCGACCCGCGCGCTGTTAAGGCCGCCGTCGGTTATTTACCGGAGGGCGCGCCGGCTTATCCGGACATGACGCCGCTTGGCTTTCTTTCCTTCATCGCCGGAGTGCGGGGTTACGATGGCGCCGACCGCCGCGAACGGGTCGAGCGGGCCATCGAAATGACCCGCATTCATGACGTTGCGCGCCAACCGATCGACACCTTGTCGAAGGGCTATAAACGCCGCGTCGGATTGGCTCAATCGTTGCTGCATGATCCCACCGTGCTGATCCTCGACGAGCCCACCGACGGTTTGGATCCCAATCAAAAGCAGGTGGTGCGTGAGTTGATCCGCGACATGGCCCAGGAAAAATGCATCGTCATATCGACCCACATCTTGGAGGAGGTCGACGCGGTGTGCTCTCGGGCGATGATCATCACCTCCGGCAAGGTGGTCGCCGATGGTTCGCCCGCCGACCTGAAAGCCCAATCGGGTTCTGGCGATTTGGACGAAGTGTTTCGCAAGGTGACCGCCAATGCGTAACGTCAATCTGGTATTTCGCCGGGAGTTCGCGGCCTATTTCTCAACCCCACTTGCCTATATCTTCATCGTTATCTTTCTGGCGTTGGCCGGAATTTTGACGTTCCGGTTGGGGGGCTTCCTGGATCGTGAACAAGCCGATCTGGTGCCTTTCTTCGAGTTTCATCCCTGGCTGTATCTGTTTTTGATCCCCGCGCTTTCGATGCGGCTTTGGGCGGAGGAGCGCCGACTTGGCACGATCGAGCTGCTTTTAACGCTGCCCATTTCGATGACCGAGGCCGTGGTTGGCAAATACCTGGCCGCCTGGGCCTTTACGGCGACCGCTGTCGCGCTCACCTTCCCGCTCTGGCTGACCGTGAACTATCTTGGAAACCCCGACAATGGGGTGATTTTGGCCTCTTATGTTGGCAGTTTGTTGATGGCCGGCGCCTATCTGGCGATCGGATCGATGATCTCGGCGACCACCAAAAACCAGGTTATCGCCTTCGTGGTCACCACCACTACATGCTTTATCCTGACGCTCGCCGGATCACCGGCAGTCTTGGATTTCTTCTCCGCTTGGGCCCCTGCCGACGTCATTCAGGCGATCGGGAATTTTGGTTTTTTACCGCATTTCCAATCGATCCAGCGCGGCGTGATTGATCTTCGCGATCTGATCTTCTTCGGCTCACTTATCATCATTGCGCTGATCGCTAATGCGATCATCGTCGACTGGCGCAAGGCGTTCTGAGATGGCTGAGACGACACCAAACACAGCGGCCAATCCCGAGAGCAGCGGCCCTCAAGGCGGCGGTCGCTTGGCCGGTATCGCCCTTTGCTTGTTGGTGACTCTGTTCGTCGCCATCAATGCTCTGGGATCGGCTTGGTTTAGCTCCGGACGGCTGGATCTGACTCAGGACAAGCTCTACACCCTTTCAAACTCGTCCAAGACCCTGCTTGAGTCGGTCGACGAAACGGTCACCTTCCGCCTCTACATCTCTTCCGGTCTGGCCCAGCACGTTCCACATCTTGGGGTCTATGCGAACCGGGTGCGGGACCTGTTGTTGGAATATGAAAGCGTGTCCGGCGGCAAGGTAAAACTTGAGATCCTGGACCCTGTCCCGTTCTCCGATATCGAGGATCGCGCCGTCGCCGCTGGGCTTCAAGGCGTGCCGGCCGTCGCTGGCGGCGACAATATGTATTTCGGTCTGGTGGGTTCCAACACCACCGATGATATCGAAACCATCCCCTTCATGCAGGTCGACCGCGAGGCCTTCCTGGAATACGACCTCTCGCGGATGCTCTACGCCCTTTCGACCGCCAACCCGACCGTTGTCGGTATCCTGAGTTCCCTACCCATCGACGGCACGATGCGGATTACCGCCACGGGGATCCAGGAGCCGGTTCCGCCCTATGTGGTGCGCAGCCAAATAGGCCAACTCTTCGACACCCGATTTCTCGCGGCACAGGCGGACGAAATCCCGGACGACATCAACGTCCTTCTGGTGGTTCATCCCAAGGCAGCGTCACCGCGCACTCTATTCGCAATCGACCAGTATTTGCTGCGTGGCGGCAAGGCGATGATCTTCGTTGACCCGTTCTCTGAGGCCGAGGGAATGCAGGGCCAGATGCTCGGTGCGTTTACCGAAGGCAGTACGCTTGCCGCGATGTTCGATGCCTGGGGCGTGGCGTTCGACACTAAAACCGTTGTTGGTGACCGGTTGAGCGCGCGCAAGGTTTTGCCGGAAGCGGGTAACCAACCCGTGGAATATCTTCCGTGGCTGGAGTTGCGTGGCCCGAGCTTGAACACCACGTCGCCGATCACCTCGGGTATTGACGTGGTCGCGGTCGCCAGCGCCGGTTATTTAAAGCTGCGTGAAGGCGCGACAGTAACCCTGGAACCACTGCTTACCTCCTCGCCCGGCTCGATGTTGATCCCCTCGAAAGACGTGCAGGGGTTTCGCAACCCATTGAAGTTGCTTCGTGAACATAAGGCTGGCGACGAGCGTTACGTGATCGCCGCACGGGTAACCGGGCCGGTAAAGACCGCGTTCCCCGACGGACCTCCAATTGAGAAGATTGACCCGGACAACCCACCCCCCAAGGAGCCTGATCCGTGGACCAAACCGGTGCTCAGCCAATCGGAAAAGCCGTTGGATATAGTCCTGATTGGCGATGCCGATATACTGGCCGATCGTTTCTGGGTGATCATGCGCGATTTCGCCGGTCGCAAGGTTCCGGTACCGACCGCGAATAACGGTCCGTTTATCTTAAACACGATCGAAGCTCTGGCGGGGTCAAGTACCCTGATGGAATTACGGGGTCGAGGCACCGCAAGCCGACCTTTCGAGGTGTTGCAGGAAATCCAACGTCAAGCCTCGCAACGCTTCGAGGATAAGGAACGCGAACTACGTCTGACCTTGCAGAAAACCGAACAGGATCTGCGAAACCTCAGGCAACGCAACCCGGCGGGATCGGCCGCGGTGATTTCCCAGGGGGACCGCCGGTCGATGGAGAAATTCCAGCGCGATGTCCTTAGATTACGGGCCGATCTGCGCACCGTGCGGCGCTCGCTGAGCGAAGACTTCGAGACCCTCGAGGCCCAACTCTGGTTCCTCAATATAGCCCTGGTCCCGATCCTTCTGGCGTTTCTTGCCATCCTGCTGGCGATCGGGCGCGGTATTCAGCGCCGCCAGAGATTCCACGAATCGGCCGCCGGTTGAGGATGCCAGAATGCTGACCAAACGTTTTGTCCTGATCCTCGCGGTCATCACCTTCGTCGTCACTGCCGCTGCCGTGTTCGCCCAATACACCCGCTGGGCCGACACGATCCGTAGCGTGACCTCGGAACCGGCATTTCCGAAGATCGGCGACGCTCTCGCGTCGATAACCCGCATCAAGCTGACCCGCGCCGACGACAACGGGCAAGGGAGCTTTACTTTTTCGCGCGTCGGTGAGCGCTGGGTGATCGACGACAAGGGCGGCTATCCGGCGACGCAAAGCGTCATCCGGCAGATGCTTCTGGGCTTCACCGAGCTGAAGCTTGTCGAGGCAAAAACCCGGATCCCGGCGCGGTTTGAAAAACTGCATCTCGCCGATACCAGCCAAGCTGGGTCCAACGCCTCGCGGGTGGTCCTCGAGGATCAGGCCGGCACGGTTCTGCTCGATGCCTTGTTCGGCAAACGGGTGGCAAGCCTCTCTGGCAGCACGCCATCGATCTATATGCGCCGCTCCAGTGAAAACCAGACATGGCTCGCTACCGGCGAGCTTGAGATACGCGGCGAGGCACTGCAGTGGCTGTCGCCGCAATTGCTTAGTATTCTACGCGAACGAATTGAGCGGACGACCGTTATGGCGCCGGGCGAGCCGCCGATGGGGCTGATATACGATAATCAGCACAAACGTTTCTCCATCGTCGATCTTCCATCGGATCGGGTGGTGAGTTCGAACTATCAGCTGCTGCAGGTTGGTATTCTGCCGGAACGCCTGATTATGCAGGATGTACGGCCCTCCGAAGGCTTGGTGTCCGATCCAGCACTCGGCGGTGTCGTCTGGCGCACCAAAGACGGGTTGACTGTTTCCCTTGAGATGGCCGCCGACCCAAAGAGCGGCGATGCTGGACGGCCTTGGGCTATTGTCGCCGTTGATGTTGCGGCGGACGCCAAGGACAAAGTGGTAAAGGAAGCTGAGGCGATCATCACCCGGACCAAGGGCTGGGCTTATTGGCTCGGTGAACCGATATTAAAACGGCTCCGGGCGACACGCGATATCCTCACTAACCCGAAGTCTTAACCATTCGGCCTGCCGCGCAAAAAAACGCTACACACGCGCCGGAATGCCTAGCCCTCGTTCAACTCACTTTCGGTGGTGCCGACAGCTTCTGCAGGGTTTCGATGCGAATCTGATACTCCCTGAGGATCCGGTCGGCGTCGTTCTTCAACGCGGCGATGCCGGTGGCATCAATTCCGGCTTGGTTGCGTCGGTGCAGTCGGACAATTCCGTTACCACCGCATTTTTAGACGCCGCCAGGTTGATTATAGCCGAGGCCGCAGCGAAAACAGCCGCCGTGATCTTGAGCGTTTCGGCGAGGGTGAAGCAACGGTACATCTTGTCGGTGTGGGTGCGATGACAGTGGTGCGCAGATTAACGACCGTTGCCGCGGTGGTGTTCCGGCGGCGGTAAGACGCCTTGTTGATGTAGGAAACGCTCACATCGAACAACGTTGCCGCGATTGATGCCTTGTCGAACCAGGAAAAGTTATTGGTCGGGGAGAGAGGATTCGAACCTCCGGCCCCTGCCTCCCGAAGGCAGTGCTCTACCAGGCTGAGCTACTCCCCGACCGTGGGAGGCGGAGGCCTTATAGCTCTTTGGACGGAAGCGGACAAGAGGGACTTGGGGTGATTTCGGATGTGGCTTTCGTATTGCAAAACTTGGTTTGATGCTTGGGCCTCACGCCGTTACCTTCAGGGTCATCGAAACTGGAGTCCCGACGATGTCCGCCACACGACCCGCGCCCCGAAATCGACTGACCTTGGGGGATAGTGCGCTGGCGAAGCGCCTCGCCTCCGAGATCGAGGGCGAAGTGGCCTTCGATGCGTTCAGCCGTGGCCGCTATGCCACCGACGCTTCGATTTATCAGGTCGAGCCGATCGGCGTGGTGATCCCGAAGACCGAGCAGGATCTGGTGCGCGCCGTGGAGATCGCAGTCGATGCCGGGGTGCCGGTGCTGCCCCGAGGTGGCGGCACCAGTCAATGCGGCCAGACGGTCAATCAAGCCGTGGTGATCGATTGCTCGCGGCATCTGAACGAGGTTCTAGAATTCGCCGGGGGCGAAAAACGCATCACCGTGCAGCCGGGTATGGTGCTGGACCATCTGAACGCGTTTTTGAAGCCGCATGGTCTGTTTTTTCCCGTCGATATCTCGACCGCGTCCCGGGCAACGATCGGCGGCATGACGGCGAATAATTCCTGCGGCGCCCGTTCGATCCGTTACGGGATCATGGTCGACAATGTCACTGCCATCGAGGCGATGCTGGCGACCGGCGAGCATCTGCGCTTTGCTGATGTGCCGGGCAATCTGGGCGGGCTTGGGCGCGCGAGGGGATCGACGAGGGCGGGGGGCCGCTATAGCGGTCTGGTCCAAACCGTCCGTGATATTGCGGCGCGTGAGCAGGCCGAGTTGGAGGCGCGGTTTCCCAAGTTGAAGCGACGGGTCGGCGGCTACAATCTCGATACCATTGATCCGGCGGGTCATAACATGGCCAAGCTGTTGGTCGGCTCCGAGGGTACGCTCGCCACCTTCAAGCGGATCGAGCTTCAATTACATGATATCCCGCGCCATCGGGTCATGGGAGTTTGCCACTTCCCCAGCTTCCGGGAGGCGATGGCGGCGACCCAGCATATCGTCAAGCTCGGCCCGGTGGCGGTTGAGCTGATTGATCGGACGATGATCGACCTAGCGCGGGATATTCCAATCTTTCGCCCGATAATCGAGAGTTTTGTTAAGGGCGAGCCGCAGGCGCTGCTGCTGGTCGAGTTCGCCGGTGAGACGCAGGCGCCGCAGCTTGCCAAGCTGGCCGACCTAGGCGAGCTGATGGGCGATCTTGGCTTTACGAACGCGATTGTCGAGGCGGTCGATTCGGGCTTTCAGGCGCGTATCACGGAGGTGCGCCAGCAGGGCCTCAACATCATGATGTCGATGAAGAGTGCCGGCAAACCGGTCTCCTTCATCGAGGATTGTGCGGTGCCGCTGGAGGATCTAGCGGAATATACCGACCGGCTCACCCAGGTGTTCCACAAGCATGGCACTGATGGGACCTGGTACGCCCACGCCTCGGTCGGTTGCTTGCATGTGCGCCCGGTGCTGAACATGAAAGACGGCACCGACGTGTCGAAGATGCGCGCCATCGCCGAGGAAGCCTTCGAGATGGTGCGCCAGTACAAGGGCTCACACTCGGGCGAGCATGGCGACGGCATCGTGCGCTCGGAGTTTCACGAGCCGATGTTCGGCAAGCGGCTGGTCGATGCCTTTGGCGAGGTAAAGCGCGCCTTCGACCCCCAGGGATTGATGAATCCTGGACGCATCGTGGATCCGCCGAAAATGGATGACCGATCGCTATTCCGCTACAAGCCGGATTATAAGCCCGAGCCAATTGAGACGGCGTTGGATTGGTCGGACTGGCGCGGGTTTTTAGGCGCCGTGGAGATGTGCAACAACAACGGCGCCTGCCGCAAGTTGGCGGGTGGGGTTATGTGCCCGAGTTACCGGGTTACTAGCGAAGAACGGCACGTAACCCGGGGCCGGGCCAATGCGCTGCGCCTGGCGCTCTCTGGGCAGCTCGGAGCGGGCGCCCTCACCGGCGAGGCGATGGCCGACACGATGGATCTTTGTGTGGGCTGCAAGGGCTGCCGGCGGGAATGCCCAACCGGTGTCGATATGGCGCGGATGAAGATTGAGGTGAAGCACGCCCGGGCCAAACAACACGGTCTGTCCCTGCGGAATAGATTGATCGGCTATTTGCCGCGCTATGCCGAGACGACCTCGCGCTTTCATTTTCTGGCCAACCTCAGGGATGTTCTTCCCGGCGCGCCGTGGCTGAGCGAGAAACTGTTGGGTTTGAGCGCCAAACGCTCGCTGCCAGTCTGGCATGGCACGCCGTTTCGGGCGTCGGAGGCCTCGGACCGGGAGCGGACGATGGAGGTAGTGTTGCTGGCCGATACCTTCAATACCTATTTCGAGCCGGAGAACCTCCGGGCAGCGCTCCGCGTGCTGGAAGCCGCTGGCTATCGGGTGCATGTGGTCGATCCGTCGCGGGATGGTCAGGGACGGCGGCTTTGCTGTGGCAGAACGATGCTGGCGGAGGGGCTGGTTGATGAGGCCAAGGTCGAGGCGGACCGGATGCTCGCCGCTTATGCACCCTATCTCGAGGTCGGGATGGCTGTGGTCGGGCTGGAGCCGTCTTGCCTGTTGACCTTGCGCGATGAGTTTACCGCGATGCGGCCCGGACCGCAGACCGACAGATTGGCCGAGAACGCGCTGATGTTTGAGGAGTTCCTGGTCCGCGAGCACGAGGCCGGACGCCTGGATCTGGATCTCAAAGCGATCGGTGAGGCGGCTCTGGTGCACGGGCATTGCCATCAGAAGGCCTTCGCCGTGATGGGGGCGGTGGAAAAGGCCCTGGCCCTGGTGCCGGATCTCCGGGTCTCTGTGATCAACTCAAGCTGTTGCGGTATGGCTGGCGCCTTTGGTTACGAGGCCGAGCATTACCAGGCGTCGATGGCGATGGCCGAGCTGGACCTGCTGCCGGCGATACGGGCGGCGGACCAAGACACCATCCTGGTGGCCGATGGGACCAGCTGCCGGCACCAGATTCATGACGGCGCCGGGCGCGAGGCATTGCATGTCGCGCGGGTATTGGAGATGGCCCTTGTCAGGTGATGCTGCATCCGTCCCGGTGCTACTGGATGGCAGAGTGATACCGCCGGAACTGCTCGGCCCGTTGACTGAGACACCGTCACCCTTGCCCGATGGCGAGACTTTGCGCGGTGGATTGGAACGCGACGGTTATTTGCTGCTGCGTGGTCTTATTGACCCGGCGGAGATTAAGGCGGCGCGCGAGGAGGTGTTCGCAAGACTGGGGGACGTTGGCGAAATCAGCCGACCCACCGTCGAGGGCGTGTTCTCCGGGCAGTCCAACCGCGATGCGCTTTATGAGGATCGCGGGGTTTTCTGGCAGTCTGTGAGTGAGGGGCCGGCGCTGCGTCGGGTCACCCATGGAGCGGCGCTTACCAACGCCATGACCACCGCGTTCGGAGAGCCGGCGATGGGCTTTGACTATCTGTTCGTGCGGCCGGTGCCGGGCGGCCGGTTCACCCATATGCATTGTGACGCCGGGTTCTTCGCGCGCGCCACCGAACGGGTGCTGACCTGTTGGATCGCCTATACTGATATTGATCTGGACCGGGGGCCTCTGTTCGTGGTCGAGAACTCTCATACCTTCCAGGACATCCGGGAAAAATTCTGTGGCTTCGATGTGGTGCGAAATAGTGACCGCAAGGCCTCGATCGACGATCACCCCGCCGATTTCGCCCGTGGTCGTGGAACCCGCCTCCTGACCGCTCATTTTCGCCCGGGCGATGTCCTGGTCTTCGGCATGTACACCGTGCATGGCGCGCTTGAGCATCATGCCAGCGACAACCGAATCCGGTTGACTACCGACATTCGCTATCAGCCCACCTCGGAGGCGAAAGATCCGCGTTATTTTGGACCCAACCCCGGCGGTACTACCGGCGCTGGCTATGGCGAGCTAAACGGCGCCAGACCTTTAACCGAGGACTGGCATATCCGCTGAGAAGCGGGAGAGACCTTCCAACAGGAGCCCTATCATGAGCCACCGAGCTGGCCCCCACTTCCTACAGATTCCCGGCCCCAGCAACGTGCCGGGCCGTATCCTGCGCGCCATTGAGCGGCCGACCATCGATCACCGGGGACCGACCTTTCAGGCCTTGGCCAAAGAAGTGCTGGCCAAAATCCGCCCGATCTTTAAGACCACCGAGCCGGTAATCATCTTTCCGTCGTCGGGAACCGGCGCCTGGGAAGCGGCCCTGGTCAACACGCTCTCGCCCGGAGACAGGGTGCTGATGTACGAGACCGGCCAGTTCTCGACGCTTTGGGAGGAGTTGGCGCGCCGCATCGGTCTGGTGCCGGAGGTGATCGCCGGTGACTGGCAGGGCGGCGCCCGCGCCGAGGTGATCGAGGAGCGGCTGAGCCAAGACACAGGGCACGAGATTAAGGCGGTCTGCGTCGTTCACAACGAGACTTCGACCGGCGCGACCTCGAACGTGCGGGCGGTGCGCGGTGCGATCGACAGCGCCAAACACCCGGCGCTGTTTCTGGTCGACACGATCTCGGGGCTTGGATCGATCGATTACCGGCATGATGAATGGGGGGTCGACGTGACCATTTCCGGCTCGCAGAAAGGGCTGATGCTACCGCCGGGGATTAGTTTCAACGCGGTTAGTAAAAAGGCGGTCGAGGCCTCGAAAATCGGAAAATCGGCGCGCTCCTACTGGGATTGGAGCGGCCAGCTGGCGAACAACCCGACCGGCAATTTCCCCTATACGCCGGCCACCAACCTTCTCTACGGCTTGGTTGAGGCTTGCGATATGCTAATGGATGAAGGTCTCGACAACGTCTTTTCCCGCCACGAACGCCATGCCGAAGCGACCCGCCGTGCGGTTCGTGCCTGGGGGCTGAAGACCCAATGCCAGGAGTCGAGTGAGCATAGCCCGGTACTGACCGGTGTGGTGATGCCGGATGGCCATGACGCCGACGCTCTGCGGGCGGCGATCTTGGAGCATTACGACATGTCGCTCGGGGCTGGTCTCGGCAAGGTCAAGGGCCGGATGTTCCGCATCGGCCATCTCGGCGACTTCAACGACCTATTGCTGATGGGTACGCTGTCGGGTGTCGAGATGGGCCTCGCGGTGGCTGGCGTCCCCCACGCTAAGGGCGGCGCCCGGGCGGCAATGGACTATTTGACCGGGAATGCGTGACGCGGTTGGGCCGTCTGAGGTGCCAAAGAGTGATCCTGGATTCTGAAGAACGCCGCATGGCGTGCCGCTAATGCCTTGGACCACTCGACGGCTCCATGGGTTTAGGTTGAGAAGGTTCCCCGGGCTCCGCGCCAAATCTTCACAGGTATTACGCGGGCTGGCGTCGCTTTGGGCCGTGATGCTCGAACGGGCGAATCCGTGACAGATCCCAACGAAGCAAAGGCCACTGGCATTGCGAGACTCGGATCAACACGGCAACCGCCGTACTATTCGAACCTGCGAAAAGACCCCCGTCTACCCCACCGTCTTATGCTCCGGTGTCACACCATGGTCGCGCTGATAGTCGGCGACGGTCCTGGCGCCTTCGCCGTTGGTCAGAAAATTCACCAGGGCGAACCGGCGTCCGATGGTCACCGGAGTGACCTCGTGCAGCAGAGTGCAGGCATAAACGATCGCCTGGCCCGGCTTTAGCACATATTCCCGGGAGCCGAATTCCGGAAACCTGAGGCCGCCGCCCGTGAAATCGTCGTTCAGGGCGATGGTCATGGCGAAATGGCGATGCGGGCTGGCGTCGGAGAAATCGCGATGCGGCGCGAAGAACCCGGCGGTCTCCGCCTCGTAGCAGGCCACGCGATAGCGCTCGGCGAAGCCGATGCGGAAATGGGTTGCCCGCTCGACCCAGGGCGCGACCCGATGGCGTATCCGAGTATGCACCAAAGTGGTTAGAACGCCTGCCTCGTCGAGAAAATGATCGCTGCGACGCTTGCGGACTGGGTTCACCACATGGATCAGGCTGCCGTCGCCGTCCGGGCGCAGATAGCCGGTTTGCTCATGACCATCCTCGTTCCAGGCTGCGATCAGCCGGTCGCGTAGCGGCGCTTCGATGACATCCGGTATCACCAGCACCGGGGCGTCGACTTCTAACCCTAAATCGGGCTGCTCGGGGGATATCAGCGCCTGTGCAAGCCAATGTTCGGCCTCTTGAAGCGCCTTTGGTCCCTGGTGATGTACGCATTCGGCGACCCTTAGCCCTGGATTTGCGCGCAGGCTAACCACGCCATCGAAAACGTCGAAAACCCCCAGGGCGCGCCGCGTTGTTACGTCCGGATCGGGCAGCAATCTGCCGCGCGGGTTCCGGATCGAAGGCAATGTCGGGTTGTCTGGGAGCGCCCCGGTGACCACCAGCCAGTAGGCGTCGCGATCGCGGAGCATCGTGGTCGCATTCTCCAGCGCCGTGACTATCGAGGCAGGATCGATTTCCGGGCCGGCGACCCCGATAATGACCCGATGACCAGCAAGGCCGTTCAACGGTAACAACGGCTCGCGTGTGGTGGGCACCATGATCCAAGGCAGCGGATCGCCGATTTCAGGTATGTCGACCATGGTGATAGGGCCTCGTGGGGGCGTTTGTTGGATCACCAGAATACACTAGGCTTGGGACCTATCCAGGGATTTCCCTGGATAGGGGATTGTGATTCGATACCCCAATATATTGGGGGTTAGAGATGACAGATCACTATTTCTGGCTAAGCAAAGAGCAATATTCCCGTTTGTCACCGCTGCTTCCGAACAAGCCGCGCGGGGTGCCACGCACCGATGGCCGCCGAATGATCGTCCATGTCCTGAAGACCGGCGGACGCTGGGTCGATGCGCTGGCGGTCTATGGCCCGGGCAAGACGCTGAACGACCGGTTCGTGCGCTGGGCCAACAAAGGCGTGTGATTGGATGTGTTCCAGGCACTGGCCTCGGCGGGTGGGCTGCTGGCGGAACTGCTGACCGACAGCACGGCGGTCAAGGCGCACCGCTGTGCTTCTGGCGGTAAAGGGGGAAACTCAGCCAGGCGATAGGCTGCTCGCGCGGTGGGCGAACGACGAAGCACGCCCTGGTTGATCTCGACTGCCGGCCCGTGACTTTCCTGCCGACCGGCACCGCGCCCAACATTCCACCGAAGAGAAGCCGACGTTGGAAGCTGTGCTTCTCGCCAATGCTTTTTCGCCGCTGAAACGCCATCGAGCGTATGTTCGGCCGGCTCAAGGACTTCCGACGCATCGCCACCTGATACGACAGATCGGCGCGGAACTTCCTCGCCACCGTCTGCTGTTGGTTATGAGCCCCGAACCTAGGTCGCCGGAGGCGTCACAGCCGCCTTGCTTGGCCTTCGGGGGGTTTTCTGGCACACAAGGGCGCCACTGTAACGCACTCGAATGCGGCCCGAGAAAGGTTTGGCAGGACATGTCCGGATGGGATGACGATCGGCTGATTGAAGTCGACGATCTCCGGGTCCATTTCGCCATGGAGGACGAGACGGTGAAGGCCGTCGACGGGGTCTCCTGGCATATCAACCGGGGGGAGATCGTGGCCGTTGTCGGCGAATCCGGGTCTGGAAAATCGGTGACGGCGCTGTCGTTGCTACGGCTGACCGATCATGACGGCGGCAAGATCGTATCCGGGCGCCTGAATTTCCGGCGTAAGAATGGCGCTGTGGTCGATATCGCCGCGCAATCCGAGGATGTCATGCGCGATATTCGCGGCAACGATATCTCGATGATTTTCCAGGAGCCGATGACCTCGCTGAACCCGGTTTTCACGGTTGGTATGCAGATCGCCGAGGCTATCGTACTGCATCAGCGCAAGACCGAGGCCGAGGCCTTGGAGATGGCCTTGGCGATGCTCAAGCTGGTGCGCCTGCCAGACCCGGAAAGACAGCTGGGCCAATACCCGCATCAACTTTCCGGCGGTATGCGGCAACGGGTGGTGATCGCCATGGCGCTCAGCTGCCGGCCATCGCTGTTGATCGCGGACGAGCCGACCACGGCGCTCGATGTGACCATACAGGCGCAAATTCTCGACCTGATCAAACTGTTGCAGCGTGAGATCGGCATGTCGGTTCTGTTCATCACTCATGACATGGGCGTGGTGGCCGAAGGCGCCGACCGGGTGGTGGTCATGCATCGTGGGGAGAAGGTCGAGGAGGGTCCGGTGCTGGAGATCTTCCACCAACCGCGGCACCGCTATACCAAGACGTTGTTGGCGGCGGTGCCAAGGCTCGGCGCCATGTGGGGGCGGGCCTTGCCGGCCAAGTTCGCCGATATCAATGTCCGACAGGTCGAGGCGGGCGACGACGGCGCCGGACAACACTTGGTCGAAGCCCGGGACACCCTTCACCGAGAGGCGCCGCCTTTGCTTAACGTGCGGAACCTGACAACGCGGTTCGACATCTGCAGCGGCCTGTTTGGCAAGCTGGTTGGGCGGGTCCACGCGGTGGAGAACATCGGCTTCGCCGTGCAGCCGGGCGAGACATTGGCCTTGGTAGGCGAGTCCGGTTGTGGCAAGTCGACCATCGGCCGCAGCATCATCCGGCTGGTTAAGCCGACCCGTGGCAGCGTGGTTTTCGACGGTCGGGAACTGACCGGGCTGAGCGCTGGGGCGCTGCGGCCTTTTCGTCGTCAGATACAGATGATTTTCCAGGATCCGCTGGCCTCGCTGAACCCTCGCATGACCGTGGGTGACGCAATCGCCGAGCCGATGACGGTCCACGGTATGACCAACCGGGCGGGCGCGCGGGCCCGGGTTGCGGCGCTGCTCGAACGGGTGGGTTTGGAGCCAGGACACGCGGCGCGGTATCCGCATGAGTTCTCCGGCGGTCAACGGCAACGGCTGTGTATCGCGCGGGCCTTGGGGCTGAAGCCGAAGCTGATCATCGCCGATGAGGTGGTCTCGGCGCTGGATGTGTCGATCCAGGCCCAGGTGATCGACCTGATGATGGATTTGCAGGAGGAGTTTGCCCTATCCTATCTGTTCATCAGCCATGACATGGCGGTGGTTGAGCGGGTAAGCCATCGGGTGGCAGTGATGTATCTTGGCGAAATTGTCGAGTTGGGCAGGCGTGGCCAGGTCTTCGAGACGCCGCGGCACCCGTATACCAAGAAACTTATGGCGGCGGTCCCGGTGGCCGATCCGGCGCACAGGAAGACGGAACTCAATTTGATGACCGATGAAATCACAAGCCCGCTCAGACCTTTGGGCTACGAGCCTGCGGTGCGCCAATTGATCGAGGTCGCCGATGGACATTTTGTTATGCCCTTCGAGGGGATGGACCGGACCAGTCCCCGGATTGCGCCATGAAAGATCGCTCGCGCTTTAGACCCCCCGACCTTGAATTACTTGGGAGCAGACCATCGCGCCGAAGGATTTTGCGGCATGTCGCCCAGATTGTCGGCGGCGTCTCGGCGCTCGGCCTGTCAGCGGGCTCCGCCAGAGCCGAGCAGGTTAGACCGACACCCAGTCAAGTCGCAGGGCCTCACTATCCCAAGGAGAAACCCGGCGAGGCCGACTGGAACCTGTTAAGCGTTGGCGATGGGGCACCGCCGGCGGGTGAGCCGCTGGAGTTGCACGGAACGGTTACCACCCGCAGCGAACGGCCAATCGCCGGCGCCCGCGTTGAAATTTGGCAAGCCGATAATCAGGGCATCTACGATCACCCCCGCGACCCCGATCGGACGCGGTTCGATCATCGGTTTCAGGGCTATGGAGCCCTTGATACCGGTGCCGACGGGAAGTATCGGTTTTTAACCCTGATGCCAGTGCCCTATGGCGGCCGGCCGCCACATATTCACGTCACTATCCGCCGCGTTGGTGCCGAGGCGCTGACCACCCAACTCTACCTCAAGGATCATCCGGAGAACGACCGCGACGGATTATTCGCCCTGATGCTGTATCCAGGCCAGAAAAAACTGATGATCGATCCTCGGGACGCGACGTTGGACAATGGAATGCGAGGCAAGTCAGCGCGCTTCGACTTCGTTGTTTTTTAGAGGAAACTCATAAATTAAAGACGATTCGCCGGCCCTTGCTGGCTTAGGCGCCTTCCCTGTGCCAGTGCGCCTTGTCGAAGGCGACATGGTCGCCGAAGAAGTCGACGCGGGCTTGGAGGTCGGCGATTTCCTCGCGGCGATAGATTACCGTTGGGCTATCGAGCCAGCGGGCTTCCTTGCCTTGCTGGGTGACCCAGGGGTCGGCGGACTGCAAGGTGCTTTGACGTACCGTCACGTCGAAGATGTAATAGTGATGCGGCACGACCACCCGTGGCTGCAGCCGCTCGATGATCGATTCGGCGTGTGGAAAACTCATGACGTGTTGGGAATCGTCGACCGGCAGCAGCAGGATGTCGATCTGTCCGAGCGCGTCCCAGATCTGGTCTGGTGGATTGTGTCGGTTGTCGCCCCAGGCGAGGATCCGCAACCCGCCGGTCTCAATCAGGATCAGGCAGTGGTCCCAGGAGCGTGGATTGTTCGGTGGCTCTATATCAATGCCGTCGAAATGGCGGATGATCCTCTTGAAGTCGTACACGGCGGCCGAGGAGTCGGTTGCGTGCTTATCGGCAATGCCGGTCAGCGTTACGTCGCCAAACCGGTAGGTGCCGATCAATCGATCCAGCAGCACGTGCGCGTCAAGGCGGTGCAGCGCATCGTGGTCAAAATGCGCGTGGGTGGAGACCCCGATATCGACGGCAGTGATTGGAAAGTCGTGAAAATACCAATCCCATTTTCGGGTTGGAAAATTGCGCCACGGGTCGACCATAATAGTAATTCCGCTGGGCGACGTGACGCGAAACGCAGAGCTCCCAAAATAAGCTAATTCAACTGATCCAAGGGTTGTGGCTGCTGGTCCCTTTTGAATCTCAATCATTCGGTTATGGTTAGAACTCATCCGCCAAGCAGATAAACCAGTTTCTATATCACCCATATTGGTTCCTTGAACGGGACCCTCAGCGTTATCTTTCAGAGCGGAGCTTTGGGTCGAGCACGTCACGCAGTGCATCACCAAAAAGATTAAATGCAAACACTGCTAAAGTGATAGCTAAACCAGGAAAGATCGCCATCCAAGGGTGCTGTTCGAGATATTCTTCTGCGCCACCCTGAAGCATTAGACCCCAGGCAGGGATTGGCTCCTGTACTCCAAGGCCTAAGTAGGAGAGAGACGCTTCTAAGAGGATCGCTTGCCCAACAAATGTAGTGATCATTATCAGAAACGGTGCCATTACATTTGGCACCATGTGCCGCAGTATAATACGGGAGTGAGAAAATCCACACGCGCGTGCTGCGTCCACAAAAGGTATTTCTCGCAAAGCTAGAGCGTTTGAGCGGACTACCCGAGCGCACTGAGGAATAAATGGGATGGTTATAGCTACAATTGTGTTTTCAATGCCAACGCCAAGTACAGCAACGACCGCCAACGCCAAGATTATTAGCGGGAACGCAAGAAAGACATCCATAATTCGTTGGAAAACAAGATCAACATTTCCACCAAAATAAGCGCTCCCGACCCCAAGTACGAGTCCTATAAACGAGCCAATAAAGGCTGAAATAAAACCAATAGTTAAAGCTGTTCTAGCACCGTAGATAATACGGCTCATAATATCCCTACCATATTGGTCTGTCCCAAGGGGATATGCCCAACTCGGTGCTAGCGCTCCATCTTCAACCCAGTCGTCTGGGTCGTTAACACAAATAATTTCGGCGAAACCGGCCGAAAATACCATGATAAATATTATGACTGCACCAATCGCCCCAAGCGGATGTTTTCGACTAAAATCCGCCAATGAAGCTGGGCTGAACCAACGCTTAGAGGGAGTTGCAGAATCCAACATATCAGTAGCTATTGCCATAATCAAAATCCTCAGGAATAGCGAATTCTTGGATCAAGCCAAGCATACATTAAGTCAATTGCAAAATTCGTTATGATAAATATCAACGCGACCAGCATGACTAAGTGTTGGGTTAAGCTAAAATCGCCGTTAAGTACAGATTCGACAAAAAGTTTGCCAATGCCGTTGAGGTTGAATACCTGCTCGGTAACCACTAAGCCTCCCATCAAGAAAGCAAATTCAATACCGATGATAGTAACCACGGGCAGCATTGCATTCTTCAGAGCGTGGCGCCTAATGATCAGTTTCTCAAGCAACCCTTTCGCGCGCGCGGTCCGAACGTAATCCTCACGTAACACCTCGAGCAAAGCGGATCGGGTCATTCGTGTTGAGACCGCTGCGTATCGGTAACCGGTAGCTAAAGCAGGCCAAATAAGTTGGGATAGGTTACCAAAAGGATCATCAAAAATCGAAATAGTGTGAATTGGTGGCATCCAAGGTTCACCAAACCACGCTTGAGAAGCAATAAGAATTCCTAGAATGATCAAAATACCTAGAAAAAACGACGGTACGGCTATCCCTGCAATCGCAAAGCTTCGTACCGCGTAATCTATCCACGTGTTTTGCTTTACAGCCGATATTGTCCCAAGTGGTATTGCTATGATTATGGATAAAAATGTAGCCATCAAAGCAAGCTGTAACGACACTTGAAACCGAATCCCAATCTCTTCGACTACGGGACGCGACGTCCACATCGATACTCCTAAATCGCCAGTGAAATATCCACCAACGAAATGTCCAAATTGGACAATCTTGGAATCATTAAGGCCAGTATTCTCGCGACAAATTTCTAATGCCTCGGGGTCTATCATCATCCCAGTACCACCCAAACGCATCTCACAGACGTCGCCAGGAGCTAGACGCAAAACAACAAAAACCAAAATAGCTGCTCCAAGCAGCGTAGGTATCACCAAAATTAAGCGGTTTATAATGTATTTGTACATTGCACAGGCCACTGACAATTAATTTTTTTATATAATTAAAGCCGTCATCACGCCCCAAAGAATAGGATGCGACGACGGCTTTAGCCTTAATGACGGCTAGATTACTTATCTAGCCAGACGGTATCAAGTTGCTGCCCTAGATAGTGACTGGGGGCAATTTTCCAGCCTTTTACATAAGACCTGTGAGGATTGATTTTGTACCACCACAGTGCGTGTCCAATATAAGCTTCCTCGTCAAGCACAATTTTTTCGTACCGACGCATCATCGTACGGACTTTGGCCGGGTCGCTCTCTTTGTTCATTTTTTCGAACAACTCCTCTAGTTCAGCGTTTTCACACTGAGAGTAATTGTTGCTCGAACTACAAAGGACTTTAGCTACATCCGCGACAGGATTAATAACGGACTGGCAATTTGCGTCGAGACCGACTTGGTAGTCCTTAGTTTTACGGTACTTGCTGTACCACTGCTTCGTAGGCACGGCCTTCTGGGTTACCTTTACGCCTATCTGTTTCCATTGATTTATTAGCCAAGTTCCAACGTGTTTGTAGGGTTGGTCCACGGCCCGGTTGTGAAGGTCAAAGGTCAAATTTTCATGACCAGCTTCCTTCAGAAGGCGCCTCGCTTCGGCGCGAGATTTTTTAATATCTGGCCACATACCAGCTAACTGGTGCAGTTCTTCCTTGGTTGCCGCCAGCGGGTGATTGGGATAGACGATCCCGGCTGCAGTTTTTACGATTGCATATTTTGAAAGTTTCTTCGAACCGTTCCAGCGGTCGATAGCGAGTGTCAAAGCTCGCCGTACCCGTTTGTCATCAAACGGCTTAATCTTTGTATTGAATACTACGAGGTTGCCGCAGTTCCAGTCGCCTTCTTGGACAGTGATTTTGTCTCCCAAGGCCCTAACAAGATCGTCACGCGCCGAGGGTGGGAATCCTCTGAACTCGATTGAAGCGGTATCTCCGCGGATAGCGTCGATCCGGAGCTTCATTTTGGGTGCAATAATAGCTCTATACCCGTCTAAGTAAGGCATACCTTTGTGGTGATAATTTTGGTTTTTTGTGCCCGAGATATGTGACCCAGCCACATGCTCTTTGAATATGAATGGGCCCGAACCGTTAACATTAGTTTTATGCCATTCGTAGCCATGACTATCGAGGTCTTTCTTGGAATAAATCCAATTGAAAGGGGTCGCTATTGCGGGCATGAACGCGGCCGATGGGTATTTAAGCTTGATTACAAGAGTCGTCGCATCTGGCGAGGACATCGAGTCTACCATTTTGTACATAGACTTACGCGAACTTGGAACGCCCTTTGGCGGGAAGATAATTTTTTCTAGACTAGCTCTTACGTCAGCAGACGTAAGAGGTGTTCCATCATGAAATTTGACACCCGTTTGTATTTTAAACGTGTAGGTCTTTCCTCCGTCTGTGGCGGTTGGAATTCCGCCCTCACAGAGGTCACAGACGTAGTCAGGTGATCCGGGGTTATTTGGATCCACGCGAATTAACAAGCTATACGCTGGCGACAGCGGATGAATAACGCCGAATGTTGTTTCCTGGTGGGCATCGTATGAAGGAGGGTTACTCGGCACTACAAAATTCAACACCCCTCCTGACTTTGGCGTGGCAGCGAGAGATGCTCCCGAGGCTCCTAGCCCAATTGCCAGACCAACGCCGAATAAAGCGCCAGTCTTTAATAGGTTCTTCATCATATTGTTCTCCCAAGTTTACTGTTTTTTTCAACACCTTCAACAAACTGCATTTTATTTTGTTGCTGCTCTAGCTACTAAACTTCGGTGCAGGCGACCCAATGGCCTGGTCGCAGTTCCTTTAACACTGGCATGGCTGTTTTACACGAGTCTACCGCTTTTGGGCAGCGGGTGTGGAATACGCAGCCCGAAGGTGGGTTAATCGGGCTTGGCACTTCCCCCTCCATGACCTGGTGCGCCCGACTAGCCTCTAACTCTGGGTCCGGAACGGGCACGGCTGATAACAAAGCCTGGGTATATGGATGCATCGGATTGTCGAACAACTCATCCGACTCGGCCAACTCGACGATCTTGCCGAGATACATCACCGCGACACGATGGCAGAGATGGCGCACCACGCTCAGATCATGGGCGATGAACAAATAAGTCAGATTGAACTGCTCGCGTAGATCCTCCAGCAGGTTGATCACTTGGGCCTGGATCGACACGTCAAGGGCCGAGACCGCCTCGTCGCAGATAATGAATTCGGGTCGCATCGACAAGGCCCGCGCGATGCCGACTCGCTGCCGTTGACCGCCGCTCATTTCGTGCGGATACCGGTCGGCGAAGCGCGGACTGAGACCGCAGACCGTCAGGAGTTCGGACACCCGTTCCCGGCGTTTGGCAGCGTCCGGCTCGATGCCGTGGACATGCATCGGCTCGGCGATGATATCGCCGATTTTCATCCGTGGATTGAGCGAGGAAAACGGGTCCTGAAAGATCACCTGAATGCGTTCCCGCATCCGGTTGAGTTCGGCCCGGCTGATGGTGGAAAGATCGACGCCGTCGTAAATGATTTCGCCTTCTGTCAGCTGATCAAGCTGCAGAATGCACCGCCCGGTAGTCGACTTGCCGCAACCAGACTCGCCGACCAATCCCAGCGTCTCACCCTTGCGAACCTCGAAGCTGATGCCGTCCACGGCTTTTACGTGGCCCACGGCGCGCTTGACCAGGATGCCATCGGTAATGGGGAAATGCTTCTTCAGGCCTTTGACCTGCAGAAGAACGTCGCCCAGCGCTTGCTGAGGGGTATTCGTATCGGCCTCCGTCACGCTCACGATGCTTTCCTCGCGTTCAAGCTGACATGTTCCTTCTCCCAGCACGCCGAGAGATGCCCATCGCCGAGGTCCTCCAGCGGCGGCTTCTCCTTGCCGCATCGTTCAGTCGCAAAAGCGCATCGCGGGCGGAACGCGCAGCCGCCATCGAGACGGGTGAGATCCGGCGGATGGCCGGTAATCGGGACCAGCCTTTCGCCACGCGGCTGATCCAGACGAGGCACCGAACGTAGCAGGCCCAACGTGTAGGGGTGTTTGGGATTGTGATAGATCTCACGCGCGTTGCCGCGCTCGATGATCTTTCCGGCGTACATCACGTTAACCCGGTTGGCGTATCGTGCCACGACCCCAAGATTATGGGTGATGATGATCAGGGCCACGCCGAGACGCCGAGTCAGATCCTTCATCAACTCCAAAATCTGCGCCTGGATGGTCACATCCAGCGCCGTCGTCGGTTCATCGGCGATAATCAGCTTCGGCTCGCAGCTCAGCGCCATCGCGATCATCACGCGTTGACGCATGCCGCCACTGAGGTTGTGCGGATACTGCGCTAGCCGCCGCTCGGCGTCGGAAATGCCGACTAGTCCCAGCAGTTCGACTGCCCGGGCTTTCGCCGCCGTCTCGTCGACATCCAGATGCTGTTGCAAGGTCTCCATCAGCTGTATGCCGATGGTCAATACCGGATTCAGCGAAGTCATCGGCTCCTGGAACACCATGGCGATGTCCTTGCCGCGGATGCGGCGCATCTCCTCGATATCCACGTCGATCAGGTTTCGGCCTTGAAACAGGATCTGACCGCCGACTATCTTACCGGCCGGCTCGGCGACCAATCGCATAATCGAAAGAGCGGTCACGGATTTGCCGCAACCGGACTCGCCAACCACCGCGACCGTTTCGCCTTCCTCGACGTCGTAGGTGACGCCATCGACCGCTTTCACCGTCCCTGAAGAGGTGGAAAATTGAGTCTTCAGATCTTGGATCTGCAATAGTGCTGTCACGAAACCTCCCCGTTATCTATGCTTTATCTCAATCGAATTCCGAGTAAATTTTACGTTAAACGCTGAAATAGACCATCACCCGTATCAATCGACACTTCGTCGGCTGCCGGGAATGAAAATTCCAAATTTTCGCCGTAGTTTTTGTATTCTCAGGCATTCACATCTTGCGAAATTGTTGGCCCTTTGACCCTGCGTGCATTGATCTTCGTGCCATTTCCCCACCGGCGGTTCGCACCGCCTCACTACCCTGCTCCAATTCGGGACTCTTGAAGGCGACCCCGTTGCGGCATTGTGCCTGGCGAAACCTTTCATTCCCGGACGCTCTGGTCAAGGAAACATTCCATTGATCCGGGTGAAATATTGCGCCACCAAGCGCCGCCGGAAAAAATTTCAGCATGACCGGATGATGGGCGTCGGACTATCCTGCCAACTTCAGCAGATAGGGAAATAAAGGCATGGCCGCAACCACGATCAAGGCACTTGTTTTTGACGTCTTCGGCACGGTTGTCGATTGGCGCAGCAGCATCGCTCGCGAGGCCAAGGAGAGCCTGGCGCCAAAGGGGGGCGACGCTGACTGGCTCGGCTTCGCCGATGCCTGGCGCGGCAAGTACCAACCAGCCATGGAACGGGTCCGAAGTGGTGGGCGCGGTTATGTCCGTCTCGATGTGCTGCACCGGGAGAACCTTGTCGAGTTGTTGGCGGAGCGCGGGTTCGACAGACTGTCGGAAACCGAGATCGACCATCTGAACAAGGCTTGGCATCGGCTCGACGGTTGGTCGGATTCACCGGCCGGGCTGACCCGGCTGAAAACCAAATTCATCATCGGCACCATGTCGAACGGCAACGTCGCGTTGATGGTCAATATGGCTAAGCACGCGGGTTTGCCCTGGGATGTGATCCTCGGCGCCGAGCCGGCGCAAGCCTACAAGCCGACACCCCAGACCTACCTGACCGGCGTCGAGTGGCTGGGCCTGGAGCCGGCCGAGGTGCTGATGTGCGCGGCGCATAACAGCGATTTGCTGGCCGCTGGCGCGTGTGGGTTGCGGACCGCGTTTATCGCCCGGCCGCACGAATATGGGCCGAACCAGGATCGCGATTTTAAGGCCGAGCATGCATTTGACTATATTTCCGAGAACATGCTCGATTTGGCCGATCAATTGGGCTGCTAAGCAGCGGAGCGCCCGCCATGGTCGTCATCTCCAGCTATGCGCAATGGGCGGCATCCGGCGACCAGCGGTGAATCTGCACCGGCGGTTTGTTTGAAAGGCGGGCACGGGCCGCCTCCCATAGTCGCCGCCATTCAGCCGGATCTCGCATTTCGCTGCTCGGCGTATCGCGACTGCGGACGATGAAATCCGGGAACACCGGCCGCCCTGTCGGATCGCCTGTGACGTTGTAGCGAAGATCGAAGCTCCAGCGAATATTCGACGTGGTATTGGGCAGGGAACCATGGATTGTCAGTGGGTGAAACAATATCGCGCCGCCAGCCTTCACCGGCACCGGGCAGGCGGCCTTTTCGTCGATATAATCGCCGGGAATACCCAATTGCGGATTCGGACAATGCGGCATCATCCGGCCACGATGGCTGCCCGGAATGACCCGTAGACAGCCGTTTTCAACCGTCGCGTCGGTAACGGCGAGCCAGCATGTGACCATGCGGGTTTGATCCGCTTCCTCAAGCGTCACCGCCCGGTCCTGATGCCAATCCGTTGAGGTTATATGGGCGCGAATTTCGCTATCATCCAAAATTTCGGCGGGTGGTTTGATGCGGACATGCTGGATCGGGTTAGAGGTGATTTCCGGGCCGATGATCGCCTCGACGCTGTCCAACAAATTGCTATCGGTGATCATCCTGAAGACGGCCGGCCCGGCATGAAACGGGACGCTCGGCGCAATTTCGCCGGCGGGTAGTGAGATGTCCATGGGTTGAAAATAGTCCAGACCGGCACGATAGGCTGAGGTGATCAAGTCTTCGAACGTCCCTGCCGGTGCGTGCCGATCGAGCCGACCATCGGCGATCCAACCGGCGCGGAGTTGTTGCAAAAGCTGTTCATATTCGCTGATCAGTGGATCAAGCACCAACTGCCGGTCGATGGCCTGATCGATCACCAGAAAGCCATTTTCCTCGAAGTCGTCAAGTTGCTTTCGACTCAGCATAACGCGTCCTTCCTAACCGCAGGGTTTATCGCACCCGGTTCTCTCGGGTGACGCCTGAGTGGTCTTGTTTATTCACCTGGGTGGATTTGCCAACTAAGTATTTAGAAAATTTAGAGGTAATCCGGCGCGTGGCCACGGGCAATCGACCAGCAACCCCTTCCAGGACAAGGTCAGATAAGCGGTTCTGAGGTCCGCGCCGCCAAAGCAGATATTGGTGGTATAGGGATCATCGGCCTCGACGAATTCGTGGGTGCCGCCATCCGGGTTGGCCACCGTGATGCCGCCGGTCAGCAAAGTGGCGACACAGATCTTGCCGTCGGCCTCGACCGCCAGGGAGTCGAATTTCCTGTACCCGCCGTCACAGGTGACCAGACGCCCACCGGTGATAGACTTGGGAAAGCCGATCATGCTGACCGTGCCCGGCCCGGTGATCTCAAAGGCATACAGCCGTGCCGACTCGGTCTCGGCGACATAGACGGTTTTCTCGTCCGGCGACAAGCCGATGCCGTTGGGGGTCATCAGCGGTTGGATGACCTGCTTGATCTCGCTGCCATCGGGCTTGGCCCAATAGACCGCGCCGCGGTCCATATCGCGGTGCCGGGTTTTGCCGAGATCGGTGAACCACATATTGCCATCGCGGTCGAAGACGATGTCGTTCGGCCCGTTCAGCTTGTTATCGCCACATTTGTCATACAGCCGCTCGACCTTGCCGGTGGCAAGATCGATCCGCTCGATCCGGCCAGTCACATAGTCATCGGCCTGACCGACCGGCCGCACAGTGCCGGTGACTGGGTCACGCTCGAACTTGAGCCCGCCATTGTTGCAGATATAGCAGGCGCCATCCGGCCCGATTGCCGCCCCGTTCGGTCCGCCGCCGGGGGTGGCGATCACCTCGGTCCGGCCATCGGAGCGCACCCGGGTCAAGGTGCCGCGGGCGATCTCGACCAGGATTACCGAGCCATCGAGCATGGCGATTGGCCCCTCGGGAAATTGCAGGTCGTCGGCGATGGTGCGGAAGCTGGTCATGGCGGGTCTCCGGGTGTGGTGCGTTATTGGGAGCGAGGATGGAGGGGCTCGACGGGGGTGGCCAGCATTTTCAACTCAATCGGCGCGTCGGTGGATCATCGATCCGATGATGGATGCCGCTCGCCGCGAAACCCGGCCACGCTGCTTGCCGGCCATAGCCACCGACGTTTAACCTGGTCGAAATGGCATCACTTTTCTGGAGCGCCGCCGATGTTCACCCTGAGCCCCGAGGATATCACCTTCATAGGCAGCGACCTGGTGCGCCCGGAATGCGTTGTCGCGACCGAGAGGGGCGCGCTGTTCGCCAGCCATGCCGATTGTGGCGGCGGTATTGCCAAGGTGAATGCGGATGGACCATCTGAGCTGATTCTGGCGACGTCCGGCGATATCCCCGCCGGGTTCATTCCAAACGGCTATTCGCTGATGCCGGACGGATCGTTCTTGATCGCCAATGTTGGTGACGAAGGCGGAGTCTATACGCTGCGAAGGGATGGGGCGCTGATTCCGTTCCTGCTTGAGATCGATGGCCGCAAATTACCGGCCTGCAACTTCGCGAATCGCGACGAGCAGGGCCGGATCTGGATTTCTGTCAGCACCTGGGCGCGCAACCGCGATGATAGCTTCAAGAAGGATTTCGCCGACGGGGTGGTGATCCTGGTGGATGACCAGGGCTCGCCCCGTATCGTCGCCGAGGGGATCGGCTTCACCAATGAGAACAAGGTCGATCCGTCGGGCCGCTGGCTTTATGTGCACGAGACCATGGGCCGCTCGATCTGCCGTTTTGCGATTAAGGCCGACAATAGCCTGGGCCCGCGTGAGACCGCCGCTGACTATGGTGGTGGAATTTTCCCGGACGGCTTTGAGTTCGATGCCGAGGGCGGGATCTGGTGCACCAGCGTGGTCAGCAATCGCATCGTCCGGATTGCTCCGGATGGGGGACAGCACATCGTCTTCGATGGGGGCGACCAGGGCGTCACCGATCGGGCTGAGGCAGCCTATCAGAATGACACCTACACGCGAGCGCATTTGGTCGACGGCAATGCCAGCATCCTGGGCAATTGCGCAAGCATCGGCTTTGGCGGCCCGGATCTGAAGACCTGCTATGTAGGCTCGTTGGCCTCGAACCGGATCGCCAGTTTTCGCTCACCGGTCGCGGGTGCGATGCCGCCGCATTGGAGATTCTGATGTAGCAGCCGCCTTGGTTGGCGGTATCGCGAAGGGGGGACGCACGGCTTCGGAGGTGGTGGGTGCGCCCTGGCGCGTCTGCTCTAACTTTTGCGCGGCATCAAGAAACCGCCGGTCATGATTCGGTCATAGGGCTAACCACCGAGGCGCTTGCGCCGACCGGCGGCGCATGGCAAGCACAACAACTAAATCCATACCTTTGACGGAGTCACTCCATGGCGAGACCCAGCAAAGTCGAGATTACCGAAGTTGGCCCCCGTGATGGGTTGCAGGCCGAATCCTATTTCGTTCCGACGGCGTCGAAGATCAGGCTGATCAATGATCTGATCGCCGCCGGTGTGCCCCGGATCGAATTTTCCTCCTTTGTTTCCCCGCGTGCGGTGCCGCAGCTGGTCGATGTGGTCGAGGTGCTTGAGGGCCTAGATCGCTCCACCGATACGGTGCTGTCGGCCCTGGTCCCGAACGCCAAGGGGGCGATCCGCGCATGCCAGGCCGGGGTCGATGAGATCATCGTCTTCATGTCGGCTTCGGAAAGCCACAACATGAAGAACGTAAACCGCACGGTCGATGAGTCGCTGGCCGGCTTCGAGGAGGTCGCAAGGATCGCTGGTGATGCTGGTATCCCCGTGCATGGGTCCATCGCCACCGCGCTGGGCTGTCCGTTCGAGGGTGACGTGCCGGTCAAGCAGCTTGAATATATCGCCCGTCACTACAAGGAGTTTGGCTTCACTGGCGTCGGGCTCGGCGATACCACGGGCATGGCGACGCCGCCCGTAGTTCAACGCGCTGTGCGGCATCTGCAAGACACGTTGCCTGGCCTGCCCATCGGGCTGCATTTTCACAACACCCGCGGCATCGGCCTGGTCAATGTGATGACCGGTCTGGACGAGGGGATCGACCAATATGACTCGTCCTTCGGCGGCATGGGCGGTTGCCCCTTCGCGCCCAAGGCGACCGGGAACATCTGCACCGAGGACCTAGTCTACATGATGCACGAGATGGGTATCGAGACTGGGATCGATCTCAGCAAACTGATTAGTGTCGCCCATGATGTGGAGCAGGTGATGGGTCGCGAACTGCCGGGCCAGCTGATGAAGGCCGGGCCGCGCCTGCAACTGCACGCGATGGACGAGGTGGCGACCGCCGCCGGCTAATTTTGAACCGATAGACGAGTTCTCCAGATGGCGCTTTCCGGTATCCGGGTCATTGACCTGACCCGCATCCTCGCCGGCCCGTTCTGCACCTTGATGCTGGCCGATATGGGCGCCGAGGTGATCAAGGTCGAGAGCGAGAAGGGTGGCGACCCGGTGCGGGTCCAAGGGTCGATCAAGGACGGCCTGAGTTGGTATTTTGCCCAGTTTAACCGCAATAAAAAATCTATCGTGCTGGATCTCTATAGCGAGGCGGGCAAGGCCGATTTGGCTCGGTTGTTGGAGACGGCGGATGTGCTCGTCGAGAACTATCGCCCCGACGTTTTGGCCAAGATGGGGTTCTCGCCGGAGCGCTTGCGAGAGCTCAACCCGCGCCTGATCCGGGCCAGCGTCAACGGCTATGGTTCAACGGGGCCTTATGTCGACCGGCCGTCCTTTGACTTTATCGCTCAGGCGATGAGCGGCTTCATGAGTGTCAACGGCCTGCCCGACGGAGACCCGATGCGTGCCGCGCCGCCGATGAGTGATATGATTGCGGGGCTTTACTGCGCCTTCGGCGTAGTCACTGCGTTGCAGGCGCGCGAGCGCACTGGGCGGGGCCAAGCGGTCGAATCGAGCCTGACCAACGGCCTGATCAGCATGATGGCATATTTGTCGGCGGAATATTTTGCCACTGGCAAGATCCCCAAGCGTACCGGCAACAACCACCCGATCGCCGCCCCCTATGGCTTGTTCCGGGCTACCGACGGCATGGTAGCGGTGGCGCCATCGAACGAAATCTTCGTGCACCGGTTCCTGGAGGTAGTTGGACTGCTACATCTGCTAGAGGAGAGCCGGTTCCTGACCAATGCCGACCGGATGGAAAACCGCGATGCGTTGGTTGAGATCATCAATGCGGTGACGGAGACCCGATCCGTCGATCATTGGATTGAGGTGATTAACAAGGGTGGTTGTCCCTGTGGCCGGGTGATGAACCTCGGCGAGGTGTTCTCGGACCCGCAGGTGCTCTCTCAGGAGATGGTGCTCGAGGTGGATCATCCGGGCCATGGCATGGTTAAGATGACTGGCTTTCCGGTCAAACTCTCCGAGACCCCGCCAAAACTGCACCGCCCGGCGCCGAAGCTGGGCGAGCATACCGAAGAAGTGTTGGGGAAGCTGAGCAAGAGGTAGGGTGAGTATGACTGTGCGACGTATGGGTTTATTCGGTTGATATTCTTGCCTGCTTTTCATCGAATCCCTGACGAAAGCCAGGGCCCATACCACGGACCGCCCCGCCGGCCATTCCGGGTGGAGGCGATCGGATAAATATAATCTTGGTGCTGGTCACGGTAGGAGACCTCAGGCTTGGGCCATGAATGGTTAACCTGGAGGCGTCAGGTTTGGATCCTTATCTATTCGCGAGGACGACGATCTGCGCGGTTCAAAATCGCCTTAGTTGGAAATAGCCTGAGCACCGTCCAGATAATAGGTTTCGCCGGTTGCGAACGGGATGTCCTCGCCGATCAGCGCCGCGACGAAGCGCGCTACTTCCTCGGGTTCGCCGGGGCGGCCGATCGGGATTGCCTTGGTGATGAAGTCGCGGAAGCGTTCGCTTTCCATATGCGGTTTGTTGAGATCGGTCAGAATAAAGCCCGGGGCCACGTCAATGACCCGGATGTTGTCGCGAGCCCATTCAACTGCCAGACAGCGGGTGATCGCGCCGACAGCGGCCTTCGAGGCGCAATAGGCGGCATGTTGGCGCACCCCCATCTTGTCGTAATGCGAGCCGATATTGACGATTATGCCGCCGCCGGCTGCAACCAGGAACGGGTGCGCCTCGCGGCTCATGGCGAATACGCCGGTGGCATTGACGCTTAGTACTTCGGCGAAATCGGCGCTGGAAAAGGCGCTGCTGCGGCCTTGCTTGTGCAGGCCGGCATTGTTGACGATACCGTTCAGTGCACCGGTTTGCTCGACCAGCGTCGCCAGAGCAGCTCGGGCCTCGGCCTCGTTGGTGATGTCGCAAGCCAGATTGATCATCGCGCCACGCAGCGCGGCCGGGACCTCTTGATCCTCGGGGCCGATACCCCTGCGCGACAAACAGCCGATGGTGAAACCACGCTGGGCCAGTTCGATGGAGATCGCGGCGCCGAGGCCGCGGCTAGCGCCGGTGACGGCGATTGTTCGGGCCGGAGCGGGGGACGGGCTCATACGTGGCTCACGCGTCGCCCATCTTGAGCGCTTCGATGAAGGCTGATTGGGGGATGTCGACCCGGCCGAACTGCCGCATCTTTTTCTTCCCCTTCTTCTGCTTATCCAGCAGCTTGCGCTTGCGTGAGATATCGCCGCCATAGCATTTGGCGGTCACGTCCTTGCGCATGGCGCTGATTGTCTCGCGGGCAATTACCTTGCCGCCGATCGCCGCCTGGATCGGAATCTTGAACAGTTGGCGCGGGATCAGATCCTTTAGCCGCCCGCACAGGGCCCGGCCCCGCGGTTCGGCCTGGCTGGCATGCACGATCATCGACAGGGCGTCGACCGGCTCGGCATTGACCAACAGGCTCATCCTCACCAGGTCACCCTCGCGGTATTCGTCGATCTGATAATCGAAGCTGGCATAGCCCCGGCTGATCGATTTCAGCCGATCGTAGAAGTCGAACACCACTTCGTTCAGCGGTAACCGGTAGACCACCATCGCGCGTGAACCGACATAGGTCAGCTCGACCTGCTCACCGCGCCGGTCAGTACACAGCGAGAGAATCGGCCCGAGATAGTCGTCCGGCACGAAAATAGTCGCGGTGATCCATGGCTCCTCGATGCTGGCGATCCTGACCACATCGGGCATGTCCGAGGGGTTGTGCAGTTCCTTGGTCTCACCGGAATTCATTTTTACCCGGTAGACGACACTGGGTGCGGTGGTGATCAGGTCGAGATCGAATTCCCGCTCCAGACGTTCCTGGATGATCTCCAGATGCAACAGACCGAGGAAGCCGCAGCGAAACCCAAAGCCGAGAGCCGCCGAACTTTCCGCCTCGAAGGAAAAACTGGCATCGTTCAGCCGGAGTTTGTTCAGACTGTCACGCAGATGCTCGTAATCGGCGGCGTCAACCGGGAAAAGTCCGGAGAACACAACTGGGACACTCGGTTTGAAACCAACAAGAGCCTGAGCCGTCGGTTTGCGGTCGTCGGTGAGGGTGTCACCCACTCGGCAATCGGCCACGGTCTTAATCGCGGCGGTCACAAAGCCGATCGCGCCGGGACCTAATTCCTTGGCCTCGGTCAATTTAGGGGTGAACACACCGACCCGATCGATCGGGTGCACGGCGCCGGTTTGCATCATCCGGACGCGCTGCCCTTTTTTGATCGTACCGTCATAGACACGGACCAGGGTCATCACGCCGAGATAGGAATCGTACCAGGAATCTACCAGCAGGGCCTTAAGCGGTGCGTCAGGGTCTCCCTTTGGCGCCGGTAGGCGGGTGACCAAGGCTTCGAGAACCTCCTTAATGTTGAGGCCGGTCTTGGCCGAGATCTCGACCGCGTCGGAGGCGTCGAGCCCGATAACTTCCTCGATCTGCGCACGTACCCGGTCTGGCTCGGCGGCGGGTAGGTCGACCTTGTTCAGCACCGGAATAATTTCGTGGTTGGCGTCAATCGCCTGATAGACGTTGGCAAGGGTCTGCGCTTCAACTCCCTGGCTGGCGTCAACCACCAGCAGCGAACCTTCGCAGGCCGCCAATGACCGACTGACCTCATAGGCAAAGTCGACATGGCCCGGCGTGTCCATCAGGTTCAGCTCATAGGTCTCGCCGTCGTCGGCGATATAGTTGAGCCGCACCGCCTGGGCCTTGATGGTGATGCCGCGTTCCCGCTCGATATCCATCGTGTCTAGCACCTGCTCCTTCATATCGCGGTCCGCAAGACCGCCGCAATATTGGATCAGACGATCCGCCAAGGTCGACTTACCGTGGTCGATATGGGCGATGATCGAGAAATTTCGGATATGCGATAGGTCGGTCATCGGCAGGGCCGGTCTCCGGGCGAATTTTCCCGGAACATAGGGGCCATCGGGCATTCGCGCAACGAAAGACGAGAGGTGGTTCGAAAGCTGGCTTCCGGCGCTAGTCTGTGTTGGGTCAGCGCCCGTTGGTCGCCCGGAACGGGTGCGCCGGATAGGTGCCGAGAAGCCGCACCGCATCGGGCGGGCAGAAGAATCCCAGTTCCTCTAAAGCCAAGTGCATCGACGGCTCCTCGGGATGGCCATCGGCGTCGACATAAAATTGCGCTGCCTCGAAGGAGCCGCCAACCATATAGGATTCGAGCTTGGTCAGGTTGATGCCGTTGGTGGCGAAGCCGCCGAGGGCTTTGTATAGCGCTGCCGGCACACTGCGGACCTGAAAGACGATAGTGGTCACGCACCGCCCGTTATTGGCCGGTGGAATGATCGCCTCGCGGCCCATAATCAGCATGCGAGTGGTGTTGTGGTCAGCGTCCTCGACATTCTCGCGCAGGATATCCAGGCCATAGATCTCGGCGGCCAGCCGCGGTCCGATGGCGGCAATGGTCCGGTCGCCCCGTTCGGCAACCTGTCGCGCGGCGCCGGCGGTGTCCGGATGTTGCACCGGCGCAACTCCAAGCTCGCGCATTAGTTTGCGCGATTGGCCGAGCGCGTGCACGTGGCTGTGGATTTCCGTTAGATCCTCGACCCGCGCCCCCTTCACCCCCAGCAACATGGCGTTCACCCGTTGGAAATGCTCGCCGGTGATATAGAGGCCGGATTCGGGTAGCAGGTGATGAATGTCGGCGACCCGTCCGGCGACCGAGTTCTCCACCGGGACCATGGCGCAGAGCGCGCGGTTCTCCTGCACGGCGGCAAGCATGTCCTCGAAACTGTGACACGGCAGCGGATCAAGTTCCGGGCAAGCAGCCTGGCAGGCCATATGAGAATTGGCGCCAAGTTCGCCTTGGAAGGCGATGGTGCGGTTTGGGTTAGCCACGTATTTTGTCCTGGTTTCAATACATTAAAAGGAGGCGCGCGCGCTCTAGGTCGGCCGGAGTATCGACACCGAGCGGGACCGTGTCAACGCGCCCCACGTCTATCCTCATCCCGGCCTCCAGGGCACGCAATTGTTCGAGTTTCTCCATCAGTTCGAGCGGCGAGGGGGGCAGCGAGACGAACCGCGCCAAGGCCTCTGGGCGGTAGGAATACAGGCCGATATGATGGAACATCGGACCATGGCCGGTCGGCGCCGGGGCCTTAGTGAAGTAGAGCGCGCGACCACGCAGCGCATCCGGTTGCTCCCAGGCGACGACGGCTTTGTTGACGCTCGTGCTGGCGCGCTCTTCATCCAGGGTGATCTCGGCGGCCACGGTTCCGATATCAACTTCGGGCCGGTCCAGCAGATCCAAGGTCGCCTTGACAGTCTTCGGCTCAAGAACTGGCAGATCGCCCTGCAGATTGATGATCGCGTCATGCCGGCCATTAGGATCAACGATCCGTAACGCCGCGTGGATCCGGTCGGAACCGGAGGGCAGGTTTGGCTCGGTGAGGATGGCCTCGCCGCCGACGGCGCGGATAGCGACCACGATCTCCTCCTCGCCGCAGGCAACCACGACACGCCCGAGATTGGCCTCCATGGCGCGTCGCCAGACTTGGACAATCATCGGTTCGCCACAAATATCCGCCAGCGGTTTATTGGGTAGCCGCGAGGACTGCATGCGGGCGGGGATCAAAATGATAGGGTCGCGAGGAAGCGCCATCTGACAACTCGCTTTGCTGTTGCCGGGGAAGTGTCTCCGGTGATTGCGGCGATATGCCGCGCGATCGGGGCTGTCAAGAGGCTGCGTCGGAACTGTCAATAGCCGTTCGGGGGCGTTAACACTGTTCATGAATTTCTAGGGGCTAGGTCCGATGGACAGGTGCGTCCGGAAACTGTAGGTTAAAGAGTGCTCTGAGGCTGGGGCGACGCATGAATTGAGACGGACGAGGACGGGCATGGCATCGCTGGAGCTGAATAAAATCGCCGCAGGTATCCTTTGTGCTGGGTTGCTGGCGATGGTGGCGGGCAAGGTCGCCGGCGTTCTGGTAGATCCAGGACATCTTGAGCAGAATGCCTATGTGGTCGACACCAGCGCTGTTGGCAGCGCGATGGCCGGCCCGGCCCAGGAAGGCCCGAGCATGGAACCGATTCTGGCGCTGCTGGCGACGGCGGACGTAGCCAAGGGGCAGAAGACCTTCAAGAAATGCGCGGCCTGTCACACCGGTGACAAGGGTGGCAAGAATAAGGTCGGCCCGAACCTTTATGGCGTGGTGAACGCCGGCAAGGGAGGCAAGGATGGGTTCAGCTATTCGGCGGCGCTCGCCGGCGTTGGCGGTAATTGGGACTACGCCTCGCTGAATAGTTTCCTGACCAAGCCGAAGGCGTTCATTCCCGGTACCAAGATGAATTTCGCGGGTTTCAAAAAGGTGGGCGATCGGGCGGCGGTGATCGCTTATCTGCGCAGCTTGGCAGACAGTCCGGCGACCTTGCCGACAGTCGATGAGATCGCTAAGGAAGCGTCCGGCGGGTGATGCGGGATCGCGGCGACCCGCGACCTGAATGCTTTCCATCGTGACCGAAACAATCGCTGAGTTTGCGGCTTTCGCAGAATCTCTGGTGGATGCGAGCGGTAAAATCATCCTTGGCCATTGGCGCCAGGATCTCGAGGTCTTCGACAAGGCCGACGAAAGCCCGGTGACGGTCGCCGACCGCGAGGCTGAGGCCCGTATTCGCGCGTTGATCGAGGCACGCTATCCCGACCATGGGATCGCCGGCGAGGAATATGGCCGCGTGCGTATGGATGCCGAGTACATCTGGTCCCTGGACCCGGTCGACGGCACCAAGGCCTTCATTAGCGGCTCCCCCTTGTTTGGAACCCTGGTCGCACTGCTGCGCAATGGCGCGCCGGTGCTGGGGATCGTTGATATCCCGGCGACAGGAGAGCGCTGGATCGGCGGCGAGGGTCTGGCGACGACGCTCAAGGGAAAACTGGTCAAGACCCGCACCGGCCGGCAGCTTTCCGAGGCAACCTGCGGTTCTAGCAGCCCGTTGATGTTCACGGACGACGATATGGAGCATATCGCTCGGGTCCACGATCGCATCAAGCTGCCGATCTACGGCGGCGATTGTTATCTGCACGGCATGTTGGCTCTTGGGTCGATCGATCTGGTGATCGAGGCTCAATTGTCGGATTACGATTACCTCGCTCCAACCGCCATGGTTCAGGCGGCCGGCGGTATGGTTACCGGTTGGCAAGGCGAGCCCCTGGGCATCGAGACCACCGATCGCATCGTTGCCGCCGGCGACCCCAAACTGCATGCTGAAGTGATCCGGCTGCTGAACCAGACCTGAACGAACCAGGCCCAGGCGGTCAGGGTTTGGCGATGACCATTAAATTGCCGTATTTCTTCCTAATCTGGTCCTTGCAATCTGATATCAAGATCCGATAGACGCGCGAACCGCCGGGGAGAGCAGCAGATCATGGCCGTATCTCGATGTAGTTTGCTGGCCCTTCTCCCCACGTTTCTGCCCGTCTTGCTGTTGATCACCGCGACCCTGCCGCCACTCCCGGCCAATGCCGCGGCACCCCAACGGGCCCATGCGATAGCCATGCACGGCGCGCCGAAATACGGCCCGGACTTCACCCATTTCGATTACGTTAATCCGGATGCCCCCAAGGGTGGGGTGGTCGTCAACGAGGCGACCGGCACTTATGACAGCTTCAATTCCTACATATTAAAGGGGGTCGGCGCTGCGGGCCTGGGATTGATTTACAACAGCCTGATGACCGGTTCCTCGGATGAGGCGTTCACCAATTACGCGCTGATCGCCGAGAGCGTGGTGGTGCCGGATGATCGCTCGTGGGTCGCCTTTAATCTCAATCCAAAGGCGCGCTGGCACGACGGGGTAAAAATCACCCCCGAGGATGTGATCTGGACCTTCAACACCTTAATCGAGAAGGGCCATCCGTTTTTTCGGGCCTATTACGGTGATGTAAAAAGTGTTGAGAAAACCGCCGAGCACCAGGTGACTTTCAGGTTTCCCGGTAGCGCCAATCGCGAGTTGCCGATGATTTTGGGGCAGATGAGTATTCTTCCCAAGCATTATTGGCAAGGCCGGGATTTCACCAAAACCATCCTTGAGTCGCCCTTGGGCAGCGGCGCCTACCGGATCAAGGCCTTCGAGGCGGGCCGCTCGATCACTTATGAGCGGGTAAAGGACTATTGGGGCGCGGACCTGCCGGTGAACAAGGGGCAGTCGAATATCGATGAGATCCGCTACGAATATTATCGGGATCGCCAAGTGGCAACCGAGGCATTCAAGAGCGGGGCTTTTGATCTGCGAGGGGAAAATTCGGCCAAGCGCTGGGCCACATCGTTTGATTTTCCAGCCCTGTCGGCGGGGCATGTGGTCAAGGCACTGATCCCGCATGAGCGGCCAACCGGCATGCAGGGCTTTATCTTCAATACCCGGCGCGCCTATTTTAGTGACCCAAGGGTGCGTCAGGCGATCGCCCATGCCTGGGATTTCGAATGGGCCAATAAAACTATCATGTACGGCGCCTATACGCGTACTAACAGCTACTTTTCGAACTCCGAATTGTCGTCGGAGCGTGGCCTGCCGAAGGGTGAGGAACTCGAAATCCTTGAACAGTTTCGCGGCAAGATCCCGGCGCAGGTTTTTACCACGATCTATCAAGCGCCGAAGACCGATGGCACCGGCAATATCCGGGGCAATCTACGCGCGGCCTTGAAATTGCTGCGGGTGGCCGGGTGGCGGGTCAAGGACGGCAAGCTGGTGAATGAGCAGGGAGAGGCGCTGGCTTTTGAATTGTTGCTTGTCCAACCCTCGATGGAAAAGCTCGCCCTGCCGCTGCAACAGAACCTGAAGCGGCTGGGGATCGCGATGTCGATCCGAAGCGTCGATGTGGCACAATACCAGAACCGCACCAACAGTTTTGACTTCGACATGATCATCGGCGGCATCGGCCAATCCTTGTCGCCCGGCAACGAACAGCGCGACTTCTGGCACTCCTCCAAGGCCGATACCCCCGGGAGCCGCAACCAAATTGGCATCAAGGACCCGGTCGTCGACGCGTTGGTTGATCTGATGATCCAGGCGCCGGGCCGCGCCAGTCTGGTCGCCCGAACTCGGGCCTTGGACCGAGTTTTGCTCTGGGGGCATTACCTGATCCCGCATTTTCATCTCCGGGCCTCTCGGCTGATCTATTGGAACAAGTTCGGCCGCCCCAAGGTGGCGGCGCGATACTCTGACGGCTATCCGACGACTTGGTGGATCGATCCCGAGAAACAAGCGGCGCTGGAGGCCTGGCGTAAATCGGGCGGTAAATAGGCGTGCGATGGCGGGATTGTATTTTTGTAACCGGCGGTACCCAACTCCGCTTGTCAGTGCCGTCACGCATGGGTTACCAGGATAACGGTCAGGGTTTCCGGGACACCCGTGGGCCTCAGCCGACCGGACGCCATGGAGGGGGCTGAATGTTAGCCTATATCGTCAAGCGGCTGCTGTTCATTCCGGTTACCTTGTTGGCGATCATTCTCGTCAATTTCACCGTCGTCCAGTTCGCGCCGGGCGGCCCGGTGGAGCAGACTATTGCCCGCATCCAGGGCATTGGCATCGACGCCACGGCGCGGATCAGCGGCACTGGCGGCGGCGATACCACGACGGCTCAGTCCGGATCCTCTCCGAGACAATCATCGGGCAATGCCGCGTCCAGCTATCGCGGTGCCCGCGGCCTTGATCCGGAGATCATCAAGGAGATCGAGCGCACTTTCGGCTTCGATAAACCGCTGCATGAGCGGTTCCTGCTGATGCTACGTAACTATCTCGTGTTCGATTTTGGCGAAAGCTATTTCAAGGACCGCAAGGTAATCGATCTAGTGCTTGAGAAGATGCCGGTGTCGATATCCCTCGGGATCTGGACAACATTGCTAGTCTACCTGATCTCCATCCCGCTTGGCATTCGTAAAGCGGTGCGGGATGGTAGCCGGTTCGACGTCTGGACGTCGGGGCTGGTGATCGTCGGTAATGCAATTCCCGGCTTCCTGTTCGCGATCCTGCTGGTGGTGCTATTTGCCGGTGGTAGTTTTTGGCAGGTCTTCCCGATTCGGGGCTTGGTCTCGCAGGGATGGGAAAACTTTGGCTGGTGGGATCTGACGCTGGATTATCTTTGGCACATGGTGCTGCCGGTCGGCGCCATGGTGATTGGAGGGTTCGCCGGCCTTACCATGTTGACCAAAAATTCCTTCCTGGAGGAGATCAACAAGCAATACGTCGTCACCGCCAAGGCCAAGGGGTTAAGCGAGGCGCGGGTTCTCTATTGTCATGTTTTTCGCAACGCGATGCTGATCGTCATCGCCGGTTTCCCCAGCGCGTTCATCGGCATCCTGTTCACCGGGTCGTTGATTATCGAGATCATATTCTCCCTCGATGGGCTTGGGTTGCTGGGCTTTGAAGCGGCGATCGGGCGTGACTATCCGGTGATGTTTGCAACTCTGTATTTTTTCACGCTGCTCGGGCTGCTGATGAGCATTCTCGGCGACATCATGTATGTTGTGATCGATCGGCGGATCGATTTTGAAAGCCGGGAGGTCTGACCGGTGGCAGCTAGGATGGAAAAAGTTGACCGCGTGATTGGCATCCGCGTCACCCCGCTCAATCGCCGTCGCATCGAGAGTTTCAAGAAGAATCGACGCGGCTTTTGGTCGCTTTGGATTTTCCTATTTCTGTTCGTGGTTAGCCTGTTCGCCGAGGTTGTCGCCAATGACAAACCCTATTTGGTTCGCTTTGACGGTGAATTTTTCCTTCCAGCCCTGGTGGCCTATCCGGAGACGACCTTCGGCGGCGATTTCCCGACCGAAGCTGACTATACCGACCCGTTCGTCCAGGAGTTGATCGAAAAGCAGGGTTGGATCGCCTGGCCGGTCGTCCGGTTCAGTTACGACACGATCGACCGGGAGCTGGGAAAACCTGCGCCCTCGGCGCCGGATGCGCGCCATTTGTTCGGCACCGATGATCAGGCGCGCGATGTTTTTGCCCGGCTTCTGTATGGGTTCCGATTATCGGTTTTATTCGGGCTTATCCTGACCATCCTGAGCAGCATCGTCGGTGTCGCCGCCGGCGCGGTCCAGGGGTTTTATGGTGGTTGGCTCGACCTGTTATTCCAGCGATTCATCGAGGTCTGGGCCGGCATGCCGCAGCTTTACATCCTGATCATCATGTCGAGCATTCTGGTGCCAGGATTTTGGGTCTTGCTCGGCATTTTGCTGCTGTTCAGTTGGCTGGCTCTGGTCGGCGTGGTCCGGGCGGAATTTCTGCGGGCCCGCAATTTGGATTTCGTCCGCGCAGCCCGGGCGCTTGGGGTCGGGGATGTGACCATCATGTTTCGCCATGTGCTGCCCAACGCCATGGTCGCGACCGTCACCATGCTGCCCTTTATCTTGACCGGAGGGGTGACAGCCCTGACATCGCTGGATTTCCTCGGGCTTGGCCTCCCGCCGGGCTCTCCGTCGCTGGGGGAATTGTTGAACCAGGGTAAGAACAACTTGCAAGCCCCCTGGCTCGGTCTTACCGGGTTCTTCGTGTTGGCGATAATGTTGAGCCTGCTAATCTTCATCGGTGAGGCGGTGCGCGACGCCTTTGATCCCCGGAAGACGTTCTCATGACTGGCCCCATGACCGCCCCCAATACCGTCCCACTGCTAGAAGTGCGTGACCTTGACGTCAGCTTTCATGCCGGCGGCGCCGTCACCGAAGCGGTCAAGGGGGCAGCCTTCACCCTGGAGAAGGGCGAGACTGTGGCCCTGGTCGGTGAAAGCGGCTCCGGTAAATCTGTAACCGCGCTGTCGGTGCTGCAACTGCTGCCCTATCCGGTGGCCCGGCACTCGCCGCGCAGCAGCATTCGGTTTCAGGGTAAGGAATTGGTTAGCGCCGATGAGGCGACGCTGCGCGCGATACGCGGCAACCGGGTATCGATGATATTCCAAGAGCCGATGACGTCGCTCAATCCTCTGCATGTGGTCGAAAAACAGATCAACGAAACGCTCACCATGCATAAGGGGTTAAGCGTCACCAAGGCTCGTGTTCGGACCTTGGAACTGCTTGATCTGGTTGGTGTCCGTGACGCCGAAAGCCGGTTGCAATCCTATCCGCACCAACTTTCCGGCGGTCAGCGTCAGCGGGTAATGATCGCCATGGCGCTGGCCAATGAGCCGGATCTGTTGATCGCTGATGAGCCGACAACTGCCCTGGATGTGACCATTCAGGCGCAGATCCTGAAGTTGTTGAAAGATCTGCAACGGGATTTCGGCATGGCGATGCTGCTGATCACCCATGATCTTGGGATCGTGCGCAAGATGGCGGACCGGGTCTGTGTGATGACCGCGGGGGAGATGGTCGAGAAAGGCGCTGCCGATGCGGTGTTCTCAGCCCCCTCTCATGCCTATACCCAGCGGCTGCTGGCGGCGGAGCCGAAAGGTCAGCCGGATCCGATAGCTTCCGGCGCTCCCCCGGTGCTTGAGGCGCGCGAGCTGAAAGTCTGGTTCCCGATCCAACGCGGCATTCTGAAGCGCACGGTTGGCCATGTGAAGGCGGTCGACGGGATCACTTTCGCGGTGCACGAGGGTGAGACGGTGGGGGTGGTGGGCGAGAGCGGCTCTGGCAAGACCACCTTGGGTATGGCGGTGCTGCGCCTGCAATCCAGCACCGGTAACATTGTCTATCGAGGACAGGACATTCAAGGCCTGCGCTTTAAGAAAATACGGGCGCTCCGGCGCGAGATGCAGGTGGTTTTCCAGGACCCTTTCGGCAGCTTGAGCCCCCGCATGTCGATGGTCGAGATCATTGGAGAAGGGTTGCGGGTGCATAGTCCCCGGGACCTTGGTCTGTCTGGTAAGGATGCACTTGAAGACCGTATCGACGAGGCTATACGCGACGTTGGTCTCGACCCTGCAATGCGTAACCGTTATCCGCACGAATTTTCCGGTGGTCAGCGTCAGCGGATCTCGATCGCCCGGGCGATGGTGCTGCGCCCGCGTCTGGTGGTGCTGGATGAGCCCACCTCGGCCTTGGATATGAGCGTGCAGGCGCAAATAGTGGAGTTGCTGCGTGACCTGCAGCGCAAGCACAGCCTCGCTTATCTGTTTATCAGCCATGATTTGAAGGTGGTGAGGGCGATGTCGCACCGGATTATCGTCATGCGCGACGGCTTGGTGATCGAGGAGGGCGATGCCACCGAGATCATCGAGCGGCCTCGCCACGCATATACCAGGGCGCTGATGGCGGCTGCCTTCGACCTGGAAGCCGTCGAGGGCGATGTGGTACGAACCTGAGGGTCGTGTCCTTTGTCGTGGCGGGAGAAATTTTATGCCGGCGGTGCTTTTCCACTCCTTGAATGAATCACCCGTTGAATGGGGAGCGGCTCTGAAAGAGCGTATCCCCGATCTGGATTTCCGGGTCTGGCCCGATGTCGGCGATCCCAAGGACATCGAATTCGCGTTGCTCTGGGCATTACCACCCGGCAGCCTGGTGTCGATGAGCAATTTGCGCTGCATCTGCTCGCTTGGGCAGGGCGTCGACCATGTATTCCTCGACCCCGACTTGCCGCCGGGCGCCAAGATCATGCGTCTGGTCGACCCCTGGATGGCTCGGGCGATGAGCGAATGGATGCTGTTGAACATTTTGCGCTTTCACCGCCAAGGTTTGGAATATCAGGAGCTTGAGCGTCAGCGGCTCTGGAAGGTGCTACCGGCCCCGGAAACCTCGGAGCGGCGGGTTGGCGTCCTCGGCCTCGGTGCACTTGGTGGTGACACCGCGAGCAAGGTGGCGGCGCTCGGCTTCGATGTCGCCGGGTGGAGCCGAACCCGGAAATTGATCGGCAGCGTCGAGAGTTTCCATGGTGAGGACCAGCTGGAGGCGTTCCTCAATCGCACTGACATTCTGTGCTGTTTGCTGCCGCTAACGCCGGATACGGCGGGCATCATCCACGTTGATACCCTGGCGGCACTGCCCAAGGGAGCGTTCGTGATTAATGCCGGGCGCGGTCAGCACGTGGTCGACGAGGATCTGTTGGCAGCCCTCGATAGTGGTCATATCGCTGGTGCGGCGCTGGACGTGTTTCATCAGGAACCGCTGCCGCCGGAGCACCCCTTTTGGGCGCACCCCAAGGTTCAGGTCTGGCCGCATGTCTCGGCGCAATCCAACGCCGACAGCGCTGCCGCCCAGGTCACCGATGCGATCGTGAAGGTCTTCGCCGGTTTGGACCCAAACAACCTAGTCGATCGCGAGCGGCAATATTGAGGAGATCCCAATGCCCACCATCGTCATCAAACTTGGGCAAGAGAGAGCCGAGGGATACATAAATGAGCTGCACAAGCTCGATCCTGACCTGGAAATCCGCGAATGGCCCGAGGTCGGCGATCCAGCCGATGTCGATATCGCCATGGTATGGAAAATGCCGCATGGCGAGCTGGCGAAATTCCCCAATCTCAAGCTGATCATGTCGATGGCTGCCGGTGTCGATCATGTGCTGAGTGATCCGCAAATGCCCCGGGGCATTCCCCTGGTGCGGGTGACCGACGCCCATATGGCTCGTTCGATGAGCCATTGGGCGGCGATGAATATCCTGCGACTGCATCGCGAGACCGCTCATTACGACGCCTTGCGCCAGCGCCGGGAATGGCCGCCGGAGCGAGCGTTCGATGCCGACGCGATACAGGTCGGCATCCTCGGTCTTGGCTATCTTGGTAGCCATGTTGCCCGGATGCTCCAGGCCATGGGCTTGAAGGTGCAGGGCTGGAGCCGAACCGCAAAACAGCTCGACGGCATTCCTTCCTTCCAGGGCGCCGATGGCCTACGAGAAATGGCGGCGAGCACCAATTTCCTTGTCTGCCTGTTGCCTAATACCCCGGCAACGGTGGGTGTGATGAACGCTGCTCTGTTTGCCCTTATGCCGCGCGGTTCCTATATTTTGAACGCCGGGCGCGGCGCGCAATTGGTCGAGGCGGATCTGACGGCGGCGCTGAACGCTGGTCAAATCGCCGGTGCAGCGCTGGATGTCTTCACCGTTGAACCGCTGCCGGAGGCACATCCGTTCTGGGATGATACGCGGATTATCATGACGCCGCACCATGCCGCAGAAGTTCACGTACCGGCGGTTGCAGCAACCTTCCTGGACAATATTCAGCGCTGCCGCGACGGCCGCCCGCTGCAAGGCCTAGTCAATCTTGAGGCGGGTTACTGAAGCGGCTCAAACCCTTAAGCGTAGCGCTTCTTCAGCATGGCATAGATGCCTCGGATACCTTGCGCCTCGCCGCCTTCGGGGCGACCGGGACGTGAGGTGCTGTTGAAGGCCATGAGGTCGATATGCGCCCAGGGGATGTCCGGCTCGACAAAGTGTTCCAGAAACAACGCCGCCTTGATCGCGCCGCCTTGGGGCGCTGAGCCGGTGCTGGAGAGGTCCGCAACCTTGGAAGAGAGGTGCGCCTTGTAGCCTTGCCAAAGCGGCATCCGCCAAAGCGGATCATTGGCCTCGGTCCCATGCGCTAACATGGCTTCGGCCAGCGCGTCATCGTTGCAGAACAGCGCCGGAACGTCGGTACCGAGGGCGATCCTGGCGGCGCCGGTCAGGGTGGCGAAGTCGATGATCATCTCGGGCTTGTCGCTGGCCGCCTCGCTCAGCGCGTCGGATAGGACCAACCGGCCTTCGGCGTCCGTGTTGCCAACCTCGACAGTTAGCCCCTTGCGGGTCTGCAAGACGTCTAGGGGATGAAAAGCGTTGCTGGAGATAGCGTTCTCCACCGCCGGCGCCAGGACCCGCAAGCGAACCGGCAAACCAGCATCCATGATCATATGGGCCAGCCCGAGAACCTGGGCAGCGCCGCCCATGTCCTTTTTCATATTCAACATGCCGCTAGCGGGCTTGATATCCAGGCCACCGGTATCAAAACACACGCCCTTACCGACCAAGGTCACGCGCGGGTCCGAGGTTTTGCCCCAGGTGATGTCGATCAACCTTGGTTCCTGGGCGGCGGCGCGGCCGACGGCGTGGATCGATGGGTAGTTTTGGCGTAACAGGTCCTTGCCAACAATGACCTTCACCTTGGCCTTGAACGGTTTGGCCATCGCCTTGGCGGCCTCGGCAAGATCCGCTGGCCCCATATCTCCGGCCGGCGTGGTGATCAGATCGCGGGTCAGACCGATGCCGGTCGCGATCCGGGTTACCTCGGCCTGGTCCGCACCCGTGGGCAGGTCCAATTCGACTTTCAGCTTCGGGATTTTCTTGTAGCGGTCGAAATTGTAGCAGCCGAGCGCCCAGCCGAGCGCCGCCATTGTCGCCTTTTCCGGGCCAAGCTCGGCATCAAGATAATAGCGGCCCTCTGGCAGGTTCGCCGGTAGCCCCGCCAGATCCCAGAGTCCGGCACTGGACGTCTCGCTCTCGGTGACGCCCAGGAGGATGCCGGCGAGGCTGCCATTCGAATTGGGGAGACAGCAATGGGTTCCCGCCGCCGCCGCGAAACCGGTCGCCGCGACCCATTGAGAGGCGTTAGTATCGGCCGTATTATGCCAATCCTTGAGCCCCGACTCGGCTACCAGGAAGATCGGTACGGAAGACGAGGTTTTGCGCGCAGCGAAAATCATCGGCCTGATGCCCCGGAAGTTCATGGAAAGCCCGCATCATTCTTCTATCCGCTCGTTAGACTCTCCTCAAGGCCCGTGGCGGCCCTGGGGACATATAGGCATGCGTGGATGATCTCTCGATGGCAAAGCGGTTGCACTGTTCGTCGTAACAGGCTGCAATGGCCATTGCAGAAACTGGCGGGAGCGCTGCCAATGGATGACCTAATCCTGGTCATCGGCAACAAGAACTATTCGTCATGGTCGCTCAGAGCATGGCTGGCCTTGAAGGTGGCGGGCGCCTCGTTCGAGGAGGTGTTGATTCCACTCGATCAGCCGAACACCCGCCAGGAGATCCTCAAACACTGGCGTAATGGCAAGGTTCCTATCCTCAAACATGGCGATAACCTTGTCTGGGAAAGCCTAGCGATCTGCGAATATGTCGCCGAATTGTTTCCGCAAACCGGGCTTTGGCCGGCGGACACGCGCGCGCGCGCAATCGCCCGTTCGCTTTCTACTGAGATGCACGCCGGCTTCACCGCCTTGCGCGAGCATATGCCGATGAACATTAGAAGTCGCTTCCCCGAAGAGAGCCGAAAGCCGGATGTCCAGGAGGATATCAACCGGATCACGGCGATTTGGCGCCGGTCGCGGGAGCGCTATGGTGTGGAGAATGGCGGGGATTTCCTGTTCGGTTCTTTCACCATCCTCGATGCGATGTTCGCGCCGGTGGTTAGCCGCTTTCGGACCTATGCAGTCGATCTTGGTGAGGTCGAGACGAGCTATGTCGAGGCGGTTTGGAATCACCCGGCGATGCAAGAATGGACCAAGGCGGCGCACGCCGAGCCGATGGTGATCGATTCAGCCGAGTTCTAAACTGGCTGACCGGCAGGCCTTTGACGATCGTGACATCGGTGTACGCCCTGGAGCGAAAAGCATAGAATGTCACATTGGTTCACTAGATGTGATGGTCAGTCTCATGGCGAAAGGGTCCTACGTACGGCGCCGCCGCAAAAGAGGTCGCGGAAACACATCAGTGTTTGGCTGGACGCTGCTTTTTATTCTTCTTCTGAATATTGTCGCCCTGCTGGTTCTCGAACCGGCGCGTGACCCGTTGGCTCTGGAGAGCTATTTGAAGGACTCTTCCCTTACGCATTTTGGGGTGTTTTTCGTCTGTGTTGCGGTGGGAGGCCCGCTGCTGTTGCGCTGGTTCAACCTTGGAATTATCGTGGTTGGCTTGGTTGGTTTTAGCCTCGCGGCGGAGGTTGTACAGGCCTTTTCCGCTGACCGTACAGGTGATTTCGTTGATTTTGTGGCTGATGAGATTGGTGTTCTGGCCGCATTGGCAATAATTGCCGTGGTCAGACAAATTCATCGCTGAAGCTTCGTCGGCTCGCCAACCCAGCATGGCGCGCGTCATGAGTGTGACGACGAGATTCCGTTAGACGGCCGATAGGATCGCCGTGCCGGCCGCAAGGATCAAACAGGCGCCCGCATATAATCGAAGGCCCCACCGGATGTCGTCAGGTCTAGCGTCCGCGCACCCATCGCCCATCCAGGCGTCCTCGACCAGCACGCCCTCATAGCGCCGCGGCCCGGCGATACGCAGCCCCAAGGCTCCGGCCATTGCCGCTTCCGGCCAACCGGCATTAACCGAGCGATGCTCGCTGGCATCGCGGATAGCCGCCCTAATCGCGGTTTTTGCTGACATCCCGGGGATGCAAACCGCCGCTCCGGCAAGAGCTATTGCCCCAAGCCGCGCTGGCAGGTAGTTCGCGAAATCATCGAGCCGCGCCGCCGCCCAGCCGAAGGCTCGGTGACGGTCGCTCAAATGCCCGATCATGCTGTCGGCAGTGTTCAACGCCTTGTAAGCGAGCAAGCCAGGCAGGCCGAGTAGCAGATACCAGAACACCGGCGCCGCTACTCCGTCGGAGAAGTTTTCCGCCAAGGATTCGATCGCCGCCCGGCAAATCTCGGCTTTATCAAGGCTTGTCGTATCACGCCCGACGATTCGCCCGACAGCGACTTGAGCAGCTCGAAGATCACCGTCGCTGTTGATCAGGCTATAGGCCACTGCGGCTACATGGCGGTAGAGGCTGTTCTGCGCCAGAAACAGCGACGCGATCAGCGCCTCCAAAGCGATGGCGTAAGGAATCCCGCGCAGGCCAGTTTGGATCAGCCAGCCGATGCCGGCGGCAAGGGTGAGAATGATCAGCACCGTCGCCGCCCCGAGGAGCCGTCGGGCACCGTCCGCCAGGGTATCGCGGTTCCAGGCCTGGTCAAACCACCCGATTATCCGGCCAAACAGCACCACGGGATGAGGCGCCAGGCGATAAACCCAATCCGGATCGCCGATGATCGCGTCAATAATGAGGGCAAGGAGCAGTATCGGCGCATGGTCGATCGGGGTCATGGCTCGCCGGCACGGCCCGCGTCAGGGTCCATTGCGCGGGCCTTGGCGGGGGAGCTGGTCACCCGATCGTTCCGATCCAGGGACGCGCCTCGGCCGAGGCGCGTTCGTGATCGTCGATTTCGTCGCTATGAAGCAAGGTAAGGTCGATCTCGACGAGACCTTCGAGGAGGCATTTCTTCTTGAACGGGTCGATCTCGAAGCCATGCGTGGTGCCGTCCGGAAGATGCACCGTTTGGGCTTCCAAATCGATCTCAATCCGGGCGCTGTTCGCGGTCTCGAGGGTCCGCCAGATGGTTTTCACCGTCTCTCGGTCGAGCGCCACTGGTAGCAAGCCGTTCTTCGTTGCGTTGCTGTAAAAGATGTCGCCAAAGCTTGGTGCAATGACACAGCGGATGCCGGCGTCATGCAAGGCATAGACGGCGGCTTCACGGGATGAACCACAACCGAAATTGGTATCGGCGACCAGGACACCGGCCTTGGCGAATTCGGGGGTATTGAGCACGAAATCGTCCCTCGGCTCGCCATCCGGCCCGCGTCGCATATCATGAAACAGGAATTGGCCATGATCGGTGCTGCGCGGTGCGCGCATGAACCGGGCCGGGATGATCTGGTCGGTGTCGATATTGGCCAGAGTCAAGGAGGCGGCGGCGGTGTCGAGTTTGCGGAAGGCTTGCATTATTTGCTCCTCAAGCCAGATCACGGACGTCGGTGATCCGGCCAGTTACCGCCGCCGCCGCCGCCATCGCCGGGCTCATCAAATGGGTCCGGCTGCCCGGTCCTTGGCGGCCCTTGAAATTGCGGTTGCTGGTTGAGGCGCAGCGCTCTTGCGGTGGGGTGATGTCGCCGTTCATCCCGACACACATCGAGCAGCCCGTGCCCCGCCATTCGAACCCGGCTTCGATGAAAATCCGGTCCAATCCCTCGGTTTCGGCTTGGAGTTTGATCAGGGTGGAGCCGGGGACGATGATCGCCGGTACCGCAACCTTGCGGCCCTTGGCGATGCTGGCGGCGGCGCGTAGGTCCTCGATCCGGGCGTTGGTGCAGGAGCCGATAAAGACCCGGTCGACCATGATGTCGGTTAGCGCGGTGCCCGGCTTAAGTCCCATATAGGCAAGGGTGGCCTCAAGCGCGCTACGGCGTAACGCGTCCGGCTGGTTCCCGGGATCAGGCACCAGGCCGGTGATCGCCAGGGTTTCCTCGGGGCTGGTTCCCCAGGTGACCGTTGGTGCGATATCTGCCGCGTCGACAAGAACCTCGCGGTCGAACCGGGCGCCGGGGTCCGTTACCAGGGTTTGCCAATCCGCCACCGCCTGGTCCCAATCGTCACCGTCGGGTGAAAAGCGCCGGCCCTTCAGGTACGCGAAGGTCTTTTCGTCCGGCGCGATCATCCCGGCTTTCCCCCCCGCTTCGATCGACATGTTGCAGACCGTCATCCGCCCTTCCATCGATAGCGCGCGGATTGTCGAGCCGGCATATTCGATCATCGAGCCGGTGGCGCCATTTGCCCCAATCACCGAGATCAGGTGCAGGATCACGTCCTTGGCGACCACACCCGGACCAAGCGGTCCGTCGACGGTGATCCGCAGAGATTGGGGCTTTTCCTGCCACAGGGTTTGGGTCGCCAGCACATGCGCCACTTCCGAGGCGCCGATCCCGAAAGCGAGGCAGCCGAGTGCGCCATGGGTTGCCGTGTGGCTATCGCCGCAGACCAGCACAATGCCAGGCAAAGTGATGCCCTGCTCTGGCCCGACCACGTGGACGATTCCCTGTTCCGGGTCGCCGATGCCGTAAAGCCGAATACCCGTGGCCTCGGTGTTGGCAGTAAGCCGTTCGATTACCTCGCGTCGGCTTGGGTCTTCGTTACCGGTTTCCGGGGCGTTGGTTGAGACATAATGGTCGGCGATGGCGACGGTGAGGTCGGGCCGGCGGACGCTTCGGCCCTGCGCCTTCAGCTTGTCGAAAGCGTGAAAGGATCCCTCGTGGCACAGATGGCGGTCGATCGACAGCAAGGTGGTGCCATCCTCGCGTTCCAGGATCGCGTGGGACTGCCAAATCTTCTCGAACAAGGTTGTCGGTTGGCCGACGGCTTTGGATTTCTGTGTGCGGTTCGATTGGTGCATCGCTCTCGCCGTTTTTTGGTGCGGGTATTTTCAGGTACTGGCTTTTACCACGACCGGCAGCCCGGCGACCATCAGCAACACGGTATCGGCGTCGCCCGCAAGGTCCTGGTGCAATCGACCTGTCAGGTCTTGGAAGCGGCGCGCCATGGCGTTTTCCGGCACAATTCCAAGGCCAACTTCGTTGGATATGAGGATCACCGAGCTGGGTGCGGCGGCCAAGGCCTTACGCAGGAACCTCGATGCCTCGGGGATGTCCTGCTCGGCGTGCATCAGATTGCTTAGCCATAAGGTCAGGCAATCGACCAGCAGCACCCGATCTGTCGCGGCGTTGCCGGCGATGGCGCCGACCAGCTCGAGGGGCGCCTCGACATCCCGCCAGCCCTGGCCCTCCCGGCGATCCTGGTGCGCGGCGATCCGTTCGCGCATCTCATCGTCCCAAGCCTCGGCGGTGGCGATATAGACTGGATCGAGCCCGCTGCCGAGAGCTAGGTCCTCGCCATGCTGGCTTTTGCCGGAGCGGGCGCCCCCAAGAATTAAGGTGATGTGGGCCATGATACCTCTTGCTCTGATGTCTCTCGCATTTCTGGCGCGCTCAGCGAACCCGGCCCTGGGCCCGGGCCCGGGGGTCGCCGGCGGCGGTGACCGCTCCGTCCGGTCCGGCATGGATCGCCTGCACCACACCCATCGAGGTGTCACGCCCCGGGAAAACACGAAAATCTAGGCCCAGCTTGTCGGCTAAGGGTTTGGCGATCGGCTCCAGTTCCTCGTCGGCCATCAGGGTTTCGACTTCCGCATGCAATTTCGGCTCGTTGATGGCCTGGACGATTGATTTTCCCTGAACCTGAACCCGGTGCAGCATCTGCATCAGCGAGGTCGGGATCCGGGTGGAGCCGGAGGCGCCGATCGCCATCGCCGCCTTGCCGTCGCGGAACAGCAGGGTTGGCATCATTGAGCTGACCGGCCGCTTGCCGCCGATGACCTGGTTGGGGTTGTCCGGCCAGGGACTGAACAGCGCCATTTGGTTGTTTAAGAGAATTCCGGTGCCCGGTACCACGACGCCGGAGTGATTGTTGTTGGAATAGGTGATGCAGGCGGCATTTCCGGCGACATCCAGGGTGCACAGACTGGTGGTCTCCGAGGACTCCCCGGTGGATTTCCTCGCGGATTCGTCTGGAGGTGTGCTGATCGGTACGAAGGCGGGATCGCCGAACCCGGTGCGGCGGGCCTCGAACATATGCAGCATGGCGCGCGCCAGGGCTTCATGGGTTTCCGCCTCGCCTTGCGGTGATTGGTGCGCCAGGGCGTCGAGGCCGGTGAAGACCAGCGGTCCGGAGGACGGCGCGGGCATGGTCGCGACATCCAGGCCCTTGAAGTTACCGCGCGCCGGCTTGCGCCAGAGGGCTTTGTAGTTGCGTAGGTCTTCGTAGGTCAGGAAACCGTCATGGGCGCGTATCTCGGCGATGATCGCTTCGGCGATCTGGCCTTGGTAAAACGCGTCGGCCCCCTCTTGCGCGATCAACCGCAGGACGGCGCCATAATCGGCGTTGACGATCCAGTCGCCCTCGGCTGGGGCTTCGGTCTCCGACTTCAGATAGAGCGCCCGACAGGCTGGCGTCTGGTTCAGCATGGCGATGGTGCGGTCCATTCTGAGTGCGCCTTTATACGAGACCGGATAGCCGACCTCGGCCAGCTCGATCGCCGGGGCGAACAGTTCGGCCATCGGCAACTTGCCATAGCGGGCATGCATCTCTGCAAAACCGCGCAAGGTTCCCGGCGTTGCCACCGCGCGGTGGCCGACCTGATTGTGCTGACCCTTGACCCGGATCACATACTCACCCTGGACGGTGTTGGTGGAATAGAGTTGATAACGCGCGGCGGTAGGCGCGACACCGAGAAAATCGATCGCATCGGTACGTCCACTAGCGGCGTCATGAATGATCATGAAGCCACCGGCGCCGATGCCGCAGTCCAAGGGTTCGACCACGCCCAGCACATGGGCGGCCGCGATCGCCGCGTCTATGGCGTTGCCGCCAACCTCCATGATCCGGATCGACGCGTCGGCGCCGGCTACGTTGGCGGCGGCGGCGGCGCCGATCGTCGGTATGGCGGTCTCGTATCCGGTCCAGCTTCTGTCGGGCACCGGTTTCTCCCTGATAATCACTCTGCATCATATTGAAGGAGAGGCGCGTTCACAATTCATGCCGCGCCACGGGGCTCGTCGATCAGTGATTAAGCTCTTGTCGTTATCGCGCCCTAAGGGCAAGGGCGCTTGAACGCGGCCCCGCATGAGGTTATCCAGAACCGTTACAATTCCTTCATTCATTGCAGATCGAGGCAGGCTTGTGTGTGAGAAATTATCCGCCCTGGTCCTAAGAGAGGGCGGCATGAATTGCGATGACCTTTTGGCAAGTAAAATGAGCACGGACTGGGATCTCACGATCCTCAGCACCCGGACCGAGCCCGCGGCGGTTATCGAGGCCGCTAAGCGAGTGGATGCCATCGTCGGCGGCCGGATCCCTGGTGGCATTCCCCAGGGCGCACGGCTTCGGCTCTATCAGGCGCCGTTCACCGGCTATGATTGGATTACTGCGCCGGACCTTCCCAAGGGCGTGGTGTTCTCCAACACGCACGAGCACGAGACGACAATTGCCGAGCATCTCCTCGCCGCGATGCTGGAATGGCAGACCGGGTTGATGCGTGAGACCCATCCGTTGATGCGCTCGAAATCCTATAGCGGGCGCAGCATCAACCGGGGGCCGCATCATCTGGAACTGCGTGGGACAACCGTCGGGATCATTGGCTATGGTCAGATCGGCCGCGAGGTGGCACGACGCTGCAAAGCCTTTGACATGAAGGTGATGGCGGTCTCGCGTACGATCCGTGATGAGCCGGACCTAGTCGACTGGTACGGCACGGCCAGCCAACTCGGCCTCTTGTTGGCTGAGAGCGACTTCATCATTTGCTGCGCGCCGGGCGGCGCCGAAACCCAAGGCATGATCGACGCCAAGGCCTTCGCGGTAATGAAGCCCAATGCGGTGATAGCCAATGTCGGGCGCGGCGAGGTAATCGACGAAGCGGCGCTTTATAGTGCGCTTTCCTCCCGGCGCATTCGCGGTGCGATCATCGATGTCTGGTATACTTACCCTTCGGATGACGCGCCTAACCCCTGGCCGTCGAAATTTCCGTTCCAGAAACTCGATAACATCATTATGTCGCCGCATAATTCGGCCTGGACTGTGGCGATGAGTGACCGGCGCTGGACGTTTGTCGGCAACAATCTCGACCGGCTAGCGCGCGGTGAGCCGTTGCGTAACGTCTGCTTCCTGGGTGAACGATAGCGGCTTTCCAGCGGGCCATTGAATTCTCATGCTGCGTGCCGAACCACCTCTGTCAATGCCTCGTGAAGCGCATCGGTTAGTGGCGACGGGTCCCGGCCGGCGCGCTCGAGCAATCCAACCCGGCGGCGGATTACCGGATCGCCGAACGGCAGGCATTTCAGTTTAGTCCGCTGCTCGGATGTGATCGATCGCTCCGGCGCGACGGCCACCCCCAACCTGCGCGAGACCATCATCAGGATCGATTCGATTGAATCTAGCTCCATGCGCTCCTGCACGTCGATCCCGCGTGCCCGAAGCGCCGTATCGATTGCCCGACCCACACCGGCTCGGCGATTGAAACGCAGGAAGGGTAGGGCGTTCAGCAACTCAACATCGTTGGCGCCGGGGCTGTCCGCCGGCGCGACCACTAGTAAACGCTCTTCCAGGATGGTCCGGCACCGCAGGTCGGCGCTGATCCGTGGTGGCTCGGTCAGGATCGCCGCGTCCAACATGCCGCGTTCGACCCGGCGGATCAGCTCGGTCGACAGTTCGCTCTCGATTCGAACCTGCAAAAGCGGCGTTCGTTCTCGCAGGATCGCCAGCGCGTCCGGCAGAATTCCGGTGCTGGCAGTCGGGATGACGCCGATCCGCAAGGCGCCGGAAACCGCCCCCGTTGCCCGTGCGCCGAGGCGAAAGTCCTCGTGCAGGCGCAGGATTTGGCGGGCCTGATCAATCAGCGGGCGGGCATTCTCGCGCAAGGCCGGTGGACGGCGCGCCCGGTCGAACAACGATGTCTGAAGGGCTTCCTCCAAGGCTTTCATCTGCATGCTGACCGCCGATTGGGTTATCGCCAACCGGTCGGCAGCGGCATGAAAGCTACCGGCATCGGCGATAGCGACCAGTGTTTCCAGTTGGCGAAGGGACATGGGCGCACAGTATCGTAAAGAAAATTGAAGATAAATATCAATCTTATTGGATTGCCTTACGTAAATGGAGCGCTCAAGATATCCACGGCTCCGTGATGTTTCCACAAATCAGGATTTCGCCGATGTCCTTCGACCTTACCACCGATCAGCTTGGCCTGCGCGCTCGCGCCCGCGAGTTGGCCTCAACACTGGTAGCTGACAACGCCGCTGAGGTTGACCGGACCGAGGAATATCCCTGGGATAATGTGAAGGCACTTACCGATGCAGGCTTCATGGGTATGACGGTTCCCAAGGAACTGGGCGGGGCGGGGCGAAGCTTTCTGGAGGCCAATCTGGTGGTCGAGGAGATGGCTTCTTATTGCGGACCCACGGGCCGAATCGTGGTCGAGGGAAACATGGGCGCGATCTCGGCCATCATCCACTATGGCACTAAATCACAGCAGCGGTTGGCGGCGGATCTGGTGCTGGCCGGCGACAAGCCGGCGATCTGCATCACCGAGCCGGATGCCGGCAGCGCGGCCAGCCTGATGACCACCCGCGCCGACAAACGCGGCGATGGATATATTGTTAATGGCAAGAAGCACTGGATCACCGGCGGCGGGGTCTCGCGCCTGCATCTGATTTTTGCCCGGGTGTTCGACGAGGATGGTAGCGAGCTTGGGATCGGTGGCTTCCTGGCGATCCGCGGCGAGGCCAAGGGGCTGCACATAGGCGCCCGCGAGCCGACCATGGGGCTGCGCGGTATTCCCGAGACCGAGGTAATCTTTGAGGATCTGGAGATCCCGGCGGATATGGTGCTGATGCCGCCATCCGGTTTTAAACGCGGGTTCGCCGACCTGATGAATGCCTATAACTCGCAACGGGTCGGGGCCGGAACGGTGGCGCTTGGCCTGGCCGCCGGCGCCTATCGCAATGCCCTGGCTTTTGCCAAGGAGCGCGAACAGTTTGGCCGCCCGATCGCCGAGTTCCAGGGCCTGCAATGGATGTTGGCCGATATGTCGGTACAGCTTGAGGCGGCGCGGGCGCTGTTGCACAAGGCGGCGTTGAGCGCCGGTCACAATGGCAGCCCGTTCCCCGATGCGACCCTGGCCGCTCAGGGTAAGATATTTACCTCGGAAATGGCGCTTAAGGTCACCACCGACGCGTTGCAGGTTTTTGGCGCACGCGGCTATTCGCGCAACTATCCGATGGAGCGGCTGGCCCGCGACGCCCGGATGTTCACCATCGGCGGCGGCACGGCGCAAATCCTGCGCACCGTCGTCGCCTCGCGGATCCTCGAGCAAAAATTGCCGCAAACCCGTGATGGCTTCGCCCAGCTGGCGGAGCAGGCCGAGCGGGACGCTCGGCTCGAGGCGGCGGAATAGGCGCCGGATCATGGCCCCAAGGTGGCGACGGGCTTCCGAACCGCGGATATCATCGGCCGCCGTTTGTTCCAGGCCGGCATCTGCTTTTGCTCGCCAAGCATGAGAACGCCGCCGGTTTCATGGCCGAGGGCAGCCACCACATGACTGGCGTCCCCGGCGTACTGGTCAACTTTCCAGACTGAAACATCTTGTTTTGCGTCGGTATATTTGGTGTTTTGGCCAGTGAAACAGGCGATTTGTAGCAGCACTACTGGCCAGTTTTCGGGGTGGTGTTCTGCCTGATTGCGTCCGGTGTTGGCAAAGGTCAGCGCGTGGGCGAAGTTGAGCCAGTTCACGTTGTCTTGTACTGGCCGGTCAGCGGCGGTCATCACCGGAAGGTCGAAATGCAGAAGCTCCCAGGCTGCCGCCCGGATCAAGGTATTGAAAAGGTTAACCGGATCGCCGGATACCAGATCTAATCTTCAATTATATTAGTTGCTAGTCAGCACGCAGTCCTTGGCCTAGTTCGAGATCAACCCTTCGATCAGCGGATAGCCCTCATGCGGGCAACGGTTATTGCTGGCATCGAGCCTGGTCTCGGTTCCAATCAGCAGGATTCTCTTGCTGTTGGCCCGGCCGATACGTTGGCCGTCGGGTTCAAGCTCGGCAACGGGAGTGGCTTCTATCTAAAGCGGCGGCGAGGCCCCTTCCGATTAGTTTTCCCGCTTGCCCATTTCCAACACCGTCATGACAAGACGTCCTCGCGTTTCAAAGGAGTTTGTCACTCGCATTTATTAAAAAAACATATTTATTAATTAATTTTACTGACCTTTAGCGCGCCACCGTTCAACACCATCCGCGCGGCGTCGGTATACTGGCCATCTGTTTGGTGCAGCACCGTGCCTGGCTCCAGTCGGGTCGGCGAGGCTGTGCCTTTGCGGGCTCGGATGATGACCCGCTTGGCCGGCACGCCTTGTTTGGGCCAGAGCGGGTGAATGGTGATGCCGCCGAAGCGGCCCCGCAGCAGTGCCAGAATATGATCGATCCGATCGGCCCGGTGAATCAGCGCCAGGGCGCCCTTGGGTTTGAGCGCGCGCGATGCCACCCCGATCCAGGTCTCCAGATCGGCGGTGCTCTCGACATCGGCGGTTCGCTTGCCCAGGTCCGGCGAAAGACTGACTCGACCGGCTTCCAGATAGGGTGGATTGCTGACCACGATGTCAAAGTCACCGGCCTCGATCCCGTCGCTTGCCCGCGAGCCGCCACCAAGTGAGCCCTGGGCCAGTGGGGCTAATGATCCTTGATAGGTCTGGAAATTTTCAGAGACGCGGTTCTCCACCGCATTGCGCTCAGCCAACGCGACCAGAGCAGCTTCTATCTCCAGTCCGGTAACCGAGATCTTTGGGCACCGCGCCAACAGGCACAGCCCGATGGTTCCGACGCCGCACCCAAGGTCCAGCACTTTGGCGCCGGCCCAGGCTTCGACGGCGGCGGCCAGCAATACCGGGTCGATCGCCGCGCGATAACCCTGAGCTGGCTGCCAAAGCACGACCCGCCCGTCGAGCAGGGTATCGCGGGTTAGCCCCGGTTCAGGGGGCGGTGAGGTGTTCGCCGGCATCCTCTAAAATCCTTTGGGCCGCGTCATAATCTTCAACGCTGACCACCAGGCGACGGGGAATGGCGTTCCCGCTGCCTTCCAAAACGCTCATGTGATTATCCAGAGTGATCGCCTCGATGCCGCCGTCGCGTAGCAGCGCTATCAGGAACGACAGGTGCACCAAGTCCGTGGAGCGCAACAATTCCTTCATGATCTCATCCGACATTTCGACGTGATTCGGGTATAGCAAGGCGGACGCATTTTCTGTCGGGGTTGACCGACGGTAAACCAGTCCTATTCTCCCAGTTGGGGAACCGTCAAGCTGATCGGAGCAGAGACTTGACCACGATAGTTGATTTCAAGAAGAACGGCGCCGAGCCAAAAGCGTCTCTGGAGCCGCTGCTGCGGTTGGTACGTGCCGATCTTGATCGGGTGAACGCGACGATCCTTGAGCATATGCAGAGCCCGGTTGACCTAATCCCTCAGCTTGCCGGTCACCTGATCGCCGCGGGCGGCAAACGGTTGCGTCCGATGTTGACCTTGGGCACCGCCGCGCTCTGTGGCTATGGCGGTGACCGACATGTCCGGCTTGCGGCCTGCGTGGAGTTCATCCATACCGCGACCTTGCTCCATGACGATGTGGTTGATGAGAGCGATCTACGCCGAGGCCAGGAATCGGCGAATGCGGTCTGGGGCAATCAAGCAAGCGTGTTGGTCGGTGATTTTCTGTTCAGCCGGTCTTTTGAATTAATGGTCGGTGACGGCTCGCTGCAGGTTCTGAAGATTCTCTCTCGCGCATCGGCGGTTATCGCTGAGGGCGAGGTGCTGCAATTGATCACCACGAATGACACCGCAACTGGCGAGACCGCGTATCTGGAGGTCATCCAGGCGAAAACAGCGGCGTTGTTCGCGGCGGCGACGCGGATCGGTGCGATTGTCGCCAGCCGACCCAAGGCCGAGGAAGACGCGCTCGATGCCTATGGCACCAATCTCGGCATCGCCTTTCAATTAATCGATGACGCGCTGGATTATTCGGCGCGCCAAGCCGAGCTTGGCAAGACCGTTGGCGATGATTTTCGTGAGGGCAAAATCACCCTGCCGGTAATCCTGGCGTTTCGCCGCGGCACCGAGGAGGAGCGCACCTTCTGGCGCCGAACCCTGGAGGACCTCGATCAGCACGATAGCGACATGGAACGGGCGCAAGGCTTGATCCGCCAGCACGGCGCGCTCGACGACACCATCGCTAGGGCCCGGCATTACGCGGCCATTGCCCGCGACGCCCTTGGGCTTTTCCCCGATGGCGAGCCGAAGCACGCGCTGACCGAGGTCGTCGATTTCTGCGTCGAGCGGGCGTACTGATCACGCCAACCTAAAATGTCAGATGTACTTTCATCGATTGGCTGCGATCGCTGGCTATGCGAAAGGCCTCGTTCGCCTCGTCCATTGGAAACCTGTGAGAGAGCAGCGGTGCCACATTGATGCGCTGCTCGGAGAGATAGCGCACCGCCCAGGCGAATTCCTTGTCGAAGCGGAACGAACTTTTGAGCACCAGTTCTTTAACCATGATCTGGTCGGTGGGAATCGAGACCATTGGATTGGCGAAGGTACCGATCTGCACAAAGACGCCACCGGGGCAAAGATACTTGATCGCGCTGAGCACGGCGCCGGGATGCCCGGAGGCATCGAAGGCGACATCGAAGGAGCCGCGGGTGCGCGCCGGGTCGGCCAACCCCGCGTCACCATCCCGTAAATTCACCACCCGATCGGCGCCAATGTCCTCGACCACCTTCAACGGCGCGTCCAGCACGTCGGTCATGGTCACCGAAGCCGCCCCGGCGAGCTTGGTCGCCAGGAGTACCAGCGAGCCAATCGGACCGGAGCCGGAGATCAGCACCTTGGCGCCCAGCAGTGGGCCGGCTTTTCCGGTGGCGTGTAAGGCGACCGAGAGCGGTTCGGCGAAGGTGGCGGCATTAATCGAAAGATCGTCGGGAACTACGAAACACTGGTGCTCGTCAGTCCGGTAGGTCTCGGAGAACATACCCTGGATATGCGGAAACCTCCGCGAGCTGCCGAGGAACATCATGGTGTCGCACAGCAACGCCCGACCGGCCAGACAGAACTCACAGGTGCCGCAGGGGTGGCTCGGGTTGACCGTCACCTTGTCGCCAAGTTTGACCCGAGTGACGTCGGCGCCGATCTCTGTCACCTCTCCGGCGGCCTCGTGACCCAGCACGAAGGGCTCTCGCACCGGAAAGTCACCCATCCGATAGTGATGAAAGTAATGCAGGTCCGAGCCGCAGATGCCGCCGGCGCGGATCCGCACGCGCACGCCGGTTGGGCCGAGTGCCGGCTCGTCGCGGCTCATGGTCTCGATCGACTGCTTGGCGGTCAGAACAGCGGCGCGCATGGGGTCTCTCCGATCAACCGGTTGCCAGCAACACCTGGGCGCGCTCGCGCAGATCATCGGCGATCCGCGACGGTCGCCGAGCGTCAAGATCGAGCTGTACGCCAAACTGGCTAAGACCGGCGATATCGGCGCCGGTCTCAGCGTTGCGCATCCGGTGGTAAAGTCGCATCGACGAGCCGCCGAGTTGGGCAATACAGCTTTCCACATCGATCATGTCCCCAGGCTTGGCCTGGCCATGGAAGACCAACTGGAACTCGAAAGTCGAAAGCCCGATCCGATTTTTTATCATGTATTCGGATGTCATCCCAAAGGCCGACATGATGAAGCTGTTGGCGGTTGAAAATCGATGGATATAGCCGGCCAGGGACAAGTTGCCGGCCCAGTCGACCTCGCTCGGTCGGGCGATATCACTTAGCGCTGGAACCCAACCGGCATCGTCGCTGGGCACCGGTCGCTCTTCACGCGCATCACCGTCCCATTGCACCGCCGGTCCGGCCAGGGAAATGCCGCTTAGGGTCTGTTGCATCGTCGTGCACAGGCCTCCAGTTTCGGCATTGAACAATCTGTGGGCGATGGTTGGAGTCTCGCCGGCCTCGATCACCGCAGTCTCAACGCGATAGATATCACGGCCGCGCAACTCGGCCTTGTAATGGGTCAGCGCTTCGGTGGTCCGGGCCGCCGCCGGGTCGACGCCGGCCTGGCGCAGGAACCGCCAGGTTGCCGCCTCGAACTTCTCATAGTAGTAGGCAACGGTGAAATGTTCGGTCGAATCAACCTCCCAAGTGGAGACGTCGCCGCGGAATGTTTCGCTATATCCGGTCACGGATGATCCTTCGGTTGAGATCTTTCGAGGGGATGTCTTGGCTATTACTCAGCCGCGCCCCGCTGATGGGCACTGTCGAAGTCCCAGACTTCTTGAAAGCCCATCTCGCGGGAAAAGGTCATGAAATCGCGCAGCGGCACCTTAAGATCGAGAGTGGCGCCGGTTTCTTTCAAGGAGCCGTAAACCGAATGCAGGGCCTGCGCTGCGGCCATGAACCCGGTGCCGGGATAGATCGCGATCTGGTAGCCGAGATCGATATAGGCTTGCTTGGAGAGTACCGGCGTACTGCCGCCGTCGACGACGTTGACCAATAGCGGGGTGTCGAAGCTGGCGCAGATCTTTTCCATTTCCTCGACCGATTCCGGCGACTCGATGAACAACACATCGGCGCCAGCCTTGGCGAAGGCCTCACCGCGCCGGAGCGCCTCGTCAAGGCCATAACTGGTGCGAGCGTCGGTGCGGGTGACGATCAGAAAGTCCGTACTGTCCCGGGTTTCCACCGCGACCTGGATTTTCTGCACCATGTCTTCCAGCGGGATCACCTTGCGGCCAGGTGTGTGGCCACATTTCTTTGGAAACTCCTGATCTTCGATCTGGATGCCGGCGGCGCCGGCGGCTTCATAACCCCGCACCGTGTGCTGGACGTTGAGTAGCCCGCCATAGCCGGTATCGGCGTCGGCGATAAAGGGCGTCTTCACCACATCGCCGATCACCTTTACCCGGCTCACCATGTCGGTATAGCTGGCGATGCCGGCATCCGGCATTCCAAGATGCGAGGCGACGGTGCCATAGCCGGTCATGTACAGCATGTCGAAACCGAACGGGTCGGCCATCCGGGCCGAGATGCCATCGAAAACACCAGGAGCGACGATCAGCTCTCCGGGACGAAATAGATCTTTTACGCGGACCATCAGTTGGTCTCCCTTATGCTTAAACGCGGTCGCGGGTCTAGAAGACCATCAGCGACAATTCCTCGGCCGTGCGTCCGGCCCAATCCACATCGTGTATACTGGACATCGAGCGCGCTTGCGCCTCCTGCAGCGCCTCCAGCGCATTTTCCATATCCGTGGTCATCACCTTGCCATCGGTCACGACCTGCGCGCGCCTTCGACGAAGACGTCGCGGATCGCCCGGTCGCCGGCAACGAAAATCAGCGAGCGGAGAGGCTCGTGCACCGGCCTCATTGAAGGAGCCTTCAGATCGACCAGCACCAGATCTGCATTGGCGCCGACTGATAGACGAGCGATGTCGTCGCGTTTCAAGGTCCTGGCGCCGCCAATAGTAGCGGCGCCAAAAATGTCGGAGGTGTCGATCTGTGACGGACAGATCATTCCCATCAGTCGGCCCGAGGGATGCTGGTTCGCCAGATCGACGACCCGTTGGGCGCGCTCGAACCCAACCCGGCCGTTGGCCTCGTCCCATTCGTATGACAGCTGATGGCTGTTGGCGCTGGACCAGTGGGCATCGCGAAAGCCCGGTGCGGCGCAGGCCCGAATGCCGGATCCCGCCAGGATGCCGAGCCAGGCGTCGAACGGCGGCGAGATATCAACAACCGTCGTCACTCTCGAAAGCAACAGCTTGCCCATCGCCACGCGGACGTTGGCGGCAAAGCCTTCGGGAGCATTGTTGAAGATCGTCAGAAACTCATACAGCGAGGAATGGAAAAAGCCGAGGCTGCGAATTTCGTCGGTGATGCCTTTGCGTGAACGTTCGCTGGAGGGATGGCTGTGGATATTGATCAATCCTGGCATGGCTATGTGATCATGACCATCGATCTTGGTATCCGCTTCGCCTTGGTGGGGTCGGTTGACATGGCTAATCCGATCGTCGGTGAACGCGATATCGGTGTCGCGCAGATACACGTGTCGTTGGTCACTCGGATGCTAGGTGATGGTCCAGGCAATGTTGTGGATGACGGTGGTCGCCATGGTCCAATTCCTATGTAGCAGCTTGCGAATCCGCGATTGCAATCTTACCACTGGGACCGCCCCGGAAAAGTTCCGGTATGAGAAACCTTCAAACACGCGCGGTTTTGCCTTATGTCAGGTCGGATGATCGCCTCAAACACATCACACCGGTTTCTGGTGGCGCCGATGATGGACTGGACGGATCGGCATGACCGGTATTTCCTGCGCCAGATTTCGCGCCACGCCCGGTTTTATACCGAGATGAAAACAGCCCAGGCGATCCTGCGCGGGGACCGAGCCAGACTCTTGGATTTCGACGTGGCGGAGCACCCGCTTGCCTTGCAGATCGGCGGCGCGGCGCCGGATGACATGGCTGCCTGCGCGCGGATCGCCGAGGATTGGGGCTATGACGAGGTCAATATCAATGTCGGCTGCCCGAGTGACCGGGTGCAGTCCGGTCGCTTTGGCGCCTGCCTGATGCGCGAGCCGGATCTGGTGGCGGAATGCGTGGCGGCAATGCGTGCCGCGACTTCAATCCCGGTGACGGTGAAATGTCGGATCGGTGTAGATGAGCAAAATCCCGCCGAGGCGCTGCCGGATTTCATCGACCGGGTCGCCGCCGCCGGTTGCAAGGTTTTTCTTGTGCATGCCCGTAAGGCCTGGCTTTCTGGATTGAGCCCGGCGGAGAACCGCGACGTGCCGCCCCTGGATTACGCTCTGGTGCATGCGGTAAAAGCCGCCCGCCCGGACCTTACCGTCGTGGTTAATGGCGGGATCGTCAATCTCGATGAGGCGGCATCGCATCTGGCCAGTTTGGACGGGGTCGCGCTTGATGGCGTGATGTTGGGTCGGGCAGCTTATCAGACTCCCTGGGTGCTCGCCGAGGTAGACCGTCGGTTGTTTGGCGATGATACCGGTGCGCCGGACCGTTGGGTCGTGGTCGAGGCGATGGCTGACTATGCCGGGCAGCAGGCGGATCGGAATGTGCCGCTAAAATCGATCACCCGACACATGATGGGATTGTTTCACGGACTACCAGGCGCCCGCACCTGGCGCCGTACGTTGGGTGAGGAAGCTCGCCAATCGGATGCCGGGCCAGAACTGATTCGTCGCGCGGCGGCGTTGGTCGGCCTGCGTGACCAAGTCGCGGCTTAAGGAGAATCAAGTGAATAGAGAGCTTACCTCGGGCCAGCGAACGGCTGTGGACCTTGGCCCGTTGGCCGTGTTCTTCGCGGCGAATTATTTGTACGGCATCATGGCTGGAACGGCGGCGCTGATGGCGGCGACGATCGTGGCGATCGGCATCACCTACACAATGGAGCGCAGGGTTCCGCTGATGCCGGCGATAACCTGTGTCTTTGTGATGATCTTCGGTGGCCTCACCCTGGTCTTCGATAATGAGATTTTCATCAAGCTCAAGCCGACCATCGTCAATCTGCTGTTCGCATCGGCGCTGACCACCGGGATCGTGCTGCGGCGCAATCTGATGAAGGTGATGCTCGGCCGAGTCATGCAACTGACCGACGAGGGCTGGCTGATCATGACCAAGCGCTGGATCGGTATGTTTATCGTTCTGGCAGTGGTGAACGAGGTGGTCTGGCGGTCAGTCGACACCGATACCTGGGTATCGTTCAAGGCTTTCGGCATCCCGGTCCTGGTGATCGTATTCAGCCTGTTTTTGGTGCCGGTGATGCAAAAGCATCAAATTAAAACACCGGATGGTGATTAATCGGCGATTTAACGGACTGCGGCTAAACCAAATCATACGACTGACGCGGCGGAGTCTATTGGTTGGCGACCAGCGGCCTCGTTTTTAACGGTCCCAATTGGGTCAACAGCCAGTTAATTAAAAAACCAAAGGGAAGCGCGATTATGAGGTTAAGGAAAGGGACCACGACCAACCTGATTGCCGCTGTCGAAGAGGTGGAGGCAATCAACACGTCGACATAGGTGAAGGCATCGTTACAAATCACAAACACCACAACTGGCAAGACCAAGGCTGAATTTACTACTTTTCGCGAGGCAAGAAGACAGATCAAATAGGGAATCATGGGTCCGGCAAGAATAAGGATTCCAGCCAGAATATCATCGGTATCTTGGGATGGGCCTTAGAAATTTCCTCGCGATATGTTTAAAAAAATATGAATGCTTATTGCCATTTATATCAGCTTATAGACGATCTTTTTTCAGTTTTTTTCCTATGCTCCACTGCGTCCGCCCCATGCCACACTCGGGACAGACAGAACACGCCAAGCAGCGCAGCGGCGCTGAAGCTTCCCATGACCAGGAAGGCATCGCCGCTGAGATCGCTATAGAGCCAGCCGGCCATCGGAAACATGCAACCGGCGAATACCCCGCCAATCAGTGCGTAGTAGAGGCTTTGGCCGGTCGCCGATAATTCCGCTGGGATGCTGCCGGACAGGAAGGACATGGCGCCGAGATGGCCGGCGCCGAAGGTCAGGCCGTGCAGGATCTGCAGGGCCAGCAAGCCAGCGGCATCCTCGGTTACCGCCAGCAAAGGCCACCTTATGACGCCGCCAAGCGCCGCCAGCGCTAGCAGGGTCACCGCGCCGAGCTTATCCCGATAGCGCCCGGCGATGGCGAACAGACCGATCTCGGCGATCACTCCGATGGCCCAAAACATCCCGATCAACGTCTCGCCATGGCCGAGATTATGCCAATGCAGGGTGGCAAAACCATACAGAACCGCGTGGCTAGAATTGATCAGCGCGGTGGTCAGCAGAAACAAAAGAAACGCGGGCTTGAGGAACAGCGCGGTCAGTCCAATGTCGCTGCGGTTCGATGTCTGTGCCGGCCGGTCGGGGGCCAGCGCGCAGGCTACCGCCACTAGGGCCATGGCTGCGGCCATGAACCAGACCACCGAGGTCGCTGATCGGCCATCGATCCACCAGCCGATACCGACCGTTCCCATGACGAAGGTCACCGAGCCCCAAAGCCTGATCCGGCCATAGTCGAGGCGGTGGGCGTCGACATGCCTGAGCACCACGCTTTCCATCACTGGCAATACCGGCTGGTAGCAGGCGGCGGTCACCCCGGCGATGATCAAAAGCGGCCAAAAGCCATCGGCGGTGGTGATCGCGGCAAAGCCAATGGCGGCCAAAGCCATCAAACCGGTGGTAAGTCCTCTGGTTCGGCCCCGCCAATCGGCGATCCGTGCGACCGTCGGCTGGGCCGCGACCTTGATCCAGAAGGCGCCGGCCAATACCCAGCCGATCTCGACCGGCGTCAGTCCTTTGCCGTCGAGCCAGAGCGGCCAATACGGCATATAAATACCGATTGCTAAGAAATAGGTGGCATAGAAACCGGCCAGTCTCCAAAACACATAGCGGGGCGTGGCCGGCGATGGGTTGGTGGACATCCGGCGCTCTAGAAATCCAGATTGGTGTAATGCGCCGGTGGCCGCATGCCTGGGACGTAATCCTCCAGCAGCGGTTGGAAGCTGGGCCGCGATTTGATCCGGGCGTACCACAGCTTGGCTTCTTGGTAGTCTTCCCAAGGCACATCGCCGAGATAGTCGACGCAGGAGATCTGGGCTGCTGCGGCGATATCCGCGAGTGAGAAATGATCGCCGGCAAGCCAGGTCCGTCGGTCCGCCAAATAACCAATATAACTGAGATGGGTGTCCATGTTGGCATGGCCGGCGCGGATCGCCGCAGTGTTAGGTTCGCCGAGGCCGAGGAAACGTTTCATCAGTTTTTCACCGAACAGATGCTCGGTTACTTCGCGGTGGAACTTCAGGTCGAACCAGGCGCAGAGGCGGCGTACCTCGGCGCGTTGGGCCGCGTTGCCCCGGATCAACGCGGGCTCGGGTACTGTTTCATCGAGATACTCCGCGATCGCCTGGGACGGGGCGATGACCGTTCCGTCGGGCTCCTGCAGCACCGGCACGGTGCCGGCGGGATTGAGGGCGAGGAAGCCGTCGCGGCGTTCCCAGAACTGCTCGATGGTCAGTTCTACCTCAATTTTCTTTTCGCTCAACACGATCCGAATCTTGCGGGAGAACGGGTCAAGGGGTAGGTGGAAAAGTGTCCGCATTCGGGTCCGGGCAAGCCAGTGGTTGCAAAGCAGGGCTAGGGTATCAGAACCTTGCCAACCCCGACAATCGCCAGCACCGCTAGCAGCCAAAGCGCCGAGGTTTTGACTTGGGCCGGTTTAGCGAATTTGAACAACCCTGCGCCAATGCTGATCCCGAGGAACGTCACGGGGATTAAGGCTGCGGCGCGCAGTAGGGTTTGCGACGTCACCAGGTCCTGGCTGCTCATGCCAATCAGGGCGACCGAATCGACCAGCAGCAAAAACGCCACCGTGGTCGCCCGGGTGGTGATGATCGGCAGCGGCGAGGACAGATAGAGTAAGATAACCGGCGGGCCAGGGATGCCGCCGGAGCCGCTCAAAAATCCTGAAAGGCCGCCAGTCAGAAACAACAGAGGACTGCTCGGAAGCTTGGCGAAGGCCAAGCCTCGGGCGATCAGGATAACCGAGACTAGGATGGCCAGTGATATGCCGAGTCGCATGGCGTCTGCGTTCAGGCTGACCAATAGCCAGATCCCCGCCGGGATGCCGATCAGCGCGCCAAGCCCCAGCCATCGCGCACCGCTCCAATGCACGTCCCGCCAGACTCGGGGAATCATATTGATACCACCAAGCAGGTCGAGGATTGTCGCCAGCGGCACCACCTCGGCCGGTAGGGCAACGAGGTTGAGGGCGCTGATCACGATCAGGGCATAACCGAAGCCGACGATCCCGCGCACGATCCCGGCGAGTAGGCAGGCGCCGACCGCGACCGCCCAAACGATGAAACTCCAACCGAGTAAAGCTTCGGTCATTCAGCGGCTCCCCGTTCAGGCTGCGCGCGGCAGGTTGGCGAAACCAGGCTCTGCCGCGCCGCCGAGAGCCCACCTCCGTGGCTGGGTGATCGCCAAGGGTTTCGCGGGTGATGGTGAACACCGCGGGGCATTGATGAACATCGGGGCCTCGTCGGTCGGGAGGGTATCGTCACCCCGACCGAATGGCTGAGAATCAACGGAACTGCGTCGATGGACGCGTCTTGCGCGCGCGTCGTCGTCGGTCTCCGACTTGATCGATAGTCCACCCGGTAAGCATGGTTAGCACGCGTCACTTGCGATGATTGAATGCCGGTGCTCTTTATCGCACTCGGTGAATGGCGACCAGATGTTTCGCCGGAGATTTTCCCAGTTAACGCTAAGGAGGCCGCAATTATGCCGCAACCGACAACGGGCACGAAATCCGGTGCCAAGCGGTTCATTAGCCTCGGCGCCTGTGTGGTCGATTCGATCCTACGGGTTGACCAAGTCCCGGCCGGCGACGCCAAGGTGATGGCCGAGGACGGGGTGGTGATCGGCGCTGGAATGGCGGTCGCGGCGGCTTGTGCCGTGGCGGCGATGGGCGGCGAGGTCGTGGTCTGGGGACGCATCGGCACGGACCGGATCGGCGATTTTTTCATGATTGATCTCGAGGATGCCGGGGTCGATACACGGTTTATTCATCGGACCGAGGGCGCGCGGACCGGTCTTTCCTCGGTGATCGTCGATGGCCAGGGGCAGCGGTTGGTGGTGCCGTATTTTGATCCCCGGCTCGGCTCGGATCCGTCCTGGCTACCGATTGAGCAATTGGACGGGGTGGATTGCATTTTGGCCGATGTGCGCTGGCCCGAGGGATCCATGCGCATCCTCACCGAGGCCAAGCGGCGGGGGATGATTCGGGTTTTTGATGGCGATGTGACCACCCCTGAAATTCTACGGCAATTGGCGCCTCTGGGGACCCACGCGATCTTTTCCGAACCTGGGTTCCGGTTGTTCAGCGGCCGTGAAGATATTCTGCAGGCATTGCCGGAATGTGCTGCCGCATTTGACGGCTGCATGGGGGTCACTCTGGGCGAGCACGGTTTTGCCTGGGTCGAGGCCGGCACCGTCCGGACGGTGCCGGCGCCCAGGGTCGAGGTGATTGATACCTTGGCGGCCGGTGACGTCTTTCACGGCTCTTTCGCGGTCGCCATCACCGAGGGAATGAGTGTCGCCGATGCGGGTAGATTTGCCTGCGCCGCGGCGGCGATCAAATGCAGCCGCTTCGGCGGCCGGACGGGTATCCCAACCCGCTGCGAGGTCGAGGCGCTGGTGGCCGCGACCTATTCGTCCACCACTTAAAGCGACGCGGCGCGTTTTGCGAGTTCACTGATCGCGGACCAGTCCCCTGCCGCGACCAAACCCGCTGGTGAGGCCAGGCCGCCGCCAAAGCATATGACATTGGGTTCGGCGAGATAGGCCGGCGCGTCGGCGAAACCAATCCCCCCGGTTGGGCAAAACCGGAGTCCCGGATAAAGCGGCGCCAGCTGCTGCAAGGCATGGGCGCCGCCGGAAGCCTTGGCTGGAAAGAATTTCAGCGAGCGCAATCCCGCGCGATAGCCGGTCATGGCCTCCGAGCTAGTCTGAATACCTGGCAGATAGTTGATGCCAGCGGCTTTCGCATCGTCGACTAGATCCATATTCAACCCTGGCGAGACCGCGAAAAGCGCACCGGCGTCCCGGGCGCGGGCAAAATCCGCGCTATCAAGCAGGGTGCCAACGCCGATCGTCGCCTCCGGCAGCGCCTTGGCCGCCGCCGCCACCGCCGCTAGGGCCGGCGCGGTGCGCAGGGTAATTTCCAGAACCAGCAATCCAGCCTCGACCAAAGTGGTGCACAGGGGAACCGCGTCCTCTACCCGGTTGATGGTAAGGACTGGGATCATACGGGTGCTGCTGAGGACCGTCTCGATGGTCATGGTATTCTCTTTCTCTGGGAGATAAATAAGGAGCTAGAAGTTAAAACAATTCGCAAGAATACCACCACCCGTAACTGTATTGAATTCGTTATGCCGTTTGATCCAATTGATCTGATTAAAAATATTCCCCTCGGCCACTGCGAAGCGCGACACGCCTGGTATCTGGAACTGATTGCAAAGGCCGATGAATTGCGGACAAGCTATCGTTGGCGGATGCCCGAACTTTATGATTGATCTTTCAATCCCCGCTCAATTTGGCGCTGGGATCAATATATTGCCTTCCATCAGAGTTCGGGCGGTCCGATAAGCGGTGACCTGCAGGGCTTTTGCGCCTCTTTCGTCGACGTGAACCTGGGCGTCCAGGGGTAACACGCCTGAGGGATTGGCCAAGCGGACATCACCCTGGTTACCGCCGGTCAACAGATCATGGCAGAGGGTTCCGGGGATCCTGCAGGCTACGGCAAGGCATAACGCGCCAGTCAAGGGCAGCACCCGGTGCACCTGGCCCATCGACCAGATGCGAACCGCCAGATCGGCAGCGTCCGGTGGGATGCTCTGGCCGGCCAAGGTGCTGTAGCATGTCGGCCGGGCTACCAAGCCAAGCTTAGGAGCCGACCCAGGCGCGGTTTCCGGAGTTTTGGCCAAGCCCATATGTACGGCGGCGACACGACGCACTTGCTCGACCAAGGTCATCAGATCGGGCTGGGCCTCCAGCTCGGCAACGGTTTCGGCCCCGGAAAGACCGAACCGCGCGGCGTCTAGGAACACGCAGGGTACGCTGGAATCGACCATTGACATTTCAAAGTCGCCGGCTCCGTCGACGGTGATGGTATCGACTGTATTCCCGGTTGGCAGCAGGGCGCCGGTCGTTGTGCCGCCGGGGTCGAGGAAATCAAGGCGGATGCGCGCACCGCTACCGCCAACGCCGGGGATCTCGAAGGTTCCTTCGACACGGGCCTGGCCATCCTCCAGAGGCACGGTGGAGCGGATGATCTTCCCCGAGTTGGTGTTGTGGATTAGCACCTCGCGCTGCTGATCTGCGGCGGTGGTCGGTTTGTCCGCAAGCAAGCCCGTATCTATGGCAAATGGGCCGACGGCCGAGGAAAGATTGCCGCAATTCGAGGCATAGTCGACCACCGGCGTTCCAACCGAGACTTGGGCGAAAGTATAGTCAACATCGGCGTCGGGCCGGCTTGGCTTGCCAATCACGACGGCTTTGGAAACCGAGGATACCCCGCCGCCCAAGCCATTTAACTGCCGGCCATAAGGATCTGGACTGCCGATAGCCCGAAGGAAGATCTGGTCGCGGGTGGTCGGATCGGTGGGCAGGTCGACGTCATGAAAGAACACGCCCTTAGATGAGCCGCCGCGCATGAAGGTAGCGGGGATACGGATTTGCGCCATGGCCTTCAAACTCCGGGATTGTCAGGACGAGGGTCCACTTGCCAGAATAGCGCCAAAGCGCGTCATTGCCACATTAGTGGTGACTCAACTTAAATTGATCGTGCTCCGGGCATGGACACGGGGACACCGCACCGCGTATCCATCGCGCATTCGTTAACCTGCGAGCCCACCGGCTTGTCGTAAGGTGACCTGGTCGTCGTTGAAGGATGAGGAGCCATCATGTCCGTAGCCTCTGTACTAACTTTCCGCGCCCCCTGGGGCGCCGTTGCTCTCGGCGCCACCTTGGTGATCACGCAATTCGTGCTGCCTGGTGTCCCATCGGGTGCGGCACTAGCTGCCGCCGGGACGTCAACTGCCTGCGCCGCGGAAGTGGAGAAAATCAGGCTTTGGGTTCGCGCCACCGATCCGCAGGCACCGGCTGAGGAACGAGCCAAGGTTACTGCGGCGGTTGATCATGCGCACGCGGTTTGCGCTGCCGCGCGAGAGGCTGCCCCGAAGGAGGGTGACATTTTGATCAGCGGGGCCTACACGCTTTTCGCCAAGGGAGATAAGAAGGCCGGCGTAAAGTTGATAGAGCAGGCCGCCGAGCTTGGTCATCCTCCGGCGATGGTGATGATGGCGCAATTCCTGGGTACAGGCGATACCGTCGAAAAGGATGCTGAGGCTGCCTGGCTGTTGCTGTTGAATACCCTGAAGTCCGATCATTCGTCCGCGCGGGTTAAGGCGGCCTTGGAATTTTTGCCCGGCGGCACCGGGCCGGAAAACCCAAAGCGAGCTGCAAAAGCGCTACGGAAGATGATCAATGCCGGCAACGGCGAGGCGATGATTGCCTATGCGATGTCTGTCCTGAGCTTACCGAAAGCGAAACCCGGCAGCGAGCAAGCTAAGGAGGGGCTGGCTCTCTTGAAACGGGCGGCGGTGGAGGCCAAGGATGCCAGCGCGATGATCACTCTTAGCCTGCTTTACAATCAGGGCAACATGATTGAGAGAAACGAGGCCAAGGCGGTTGAATTCGCTCAAATGGCGCTCGATATGGGCATTATACAGGCCTATGGGACGATGGGGCAGATCTATCAGAATCAAAATGATCTGACGCGCGCGGCGGAATGGTTCCAACGCGGCGCCGAGGCGGGCGATGGTTTCTCGCAAGGCATGCTCGGGTTCCTCCTTTCTGGCGGGTTCGGGATCGAGCAGGATATAGACAAAGCCGTCGAATGGTGGACCAAGGGGCGGTGGAACGGCGACCGGATATCGTCAAGCTATCTCCAGGTCCATCGCGACAAACAGGCGGCGGAAAAAGCCTGGGAGGAAGAAGAGAAAGCCAAGGCTGCCGCGAAACCGAAAAAGACTGAATAAGTTACCGAATTATTTTCTTAGCGCAAATCCTCCGCCGACAAGGTGTAGTGCAGCCGGTAGGTGCCGAGCGCCGCGCGCGCCGCACCATGCTGTTTCAGCGATGCCTCCGACAGTACGCCATCTTGCCAGAGCGGTTCCAGCGGTCCGACCTCGATGGCCTCGATAAAGATAACCCAATCCGCGACATCGTCAGGGCGGTCGCGCATCGCTTTTTCCTCAGTCTGGGTAGCACTTGATGCCTGATCGCCTTGCAGCAGGTGGGCCGCGACAATGCCGGGCCGTTCAATCAGAGCCGGAAACACCTCGCTGGAAAGCCAGTTCGAAAACCCGGCATCGCGGCCCGCTTGCGTCGCTACTCTGGCGGTCAGGATAGCCGCTCCGCCGCCGATGCCGGCAGAGGTCACTACCTGGCTCAAGGTCCGGTTGTTGTCCTTGATCGTCGGCCCAACGCGCCGGGTCCATTCGCTGGGATTATTCAGCCGGTCGAGATAGGCTTTCGAGGTCAGGGTCGCCAGCGACTCAGTCTCATAGAAATGGAAAAATTCCGGCGCGCCCTGGATCGCCACATAACGTCGGCCTCGCAGGAAGCCCTGGATTGAGACCCGCTCGGGTACATGCTCATGCACATGCCAATGGTTATAATCGACCTGAACCTCTGCGGCGACATTGTGCCAGATCGCGGCGACGCCCTTACCCAATAGCGGCATTAGATTTTCCTTTTCGTCTGGTCCTGGGGCCAGGTCTGTTCCATTCAACTGGCATTCGGCTCGAAAAACACCTTAAACTTCGTAGCCCTGCTTTGGCGGACAACGATCTTAACCAGTGGACATCCTGCCATGAAAGTCGTCCTGCTCGAAGTCTCGCATTGGCATTTCCCGCTTTATATCGACGCTCTGTTGGCCTCGGGGGTGGAGATCGTCGGGCTGTCGGAACGTGATCCGGAGATTCGAGCGCGTTACGCCAGTCTATTCGACTGTCCCGGGCATCTGGATTGGCGCGAACTGTTAAAGGATACCGCGCCGGATGCGGCCTTTGCCTTCGGCCGCCACGGCGAAATGCCGGTGATCGCTAGAACGCTGCTGGATAGGCGCATTGCCTTCGCCATCGAGAAGCCAGCCGGGCTGGACGCGGCGAATGTCGCGGATCTCTGCCAGCTGGCGAAAACCGCCGGCGTGCCGGTGGCGGTGCCGCTGGTGCAGCGTGTCGGGCCTTTGCAGGCATTGCTTGATCGGCTGATCAATGCTGAGGGGGCACGTTTTGCATCGACCGCCTGGCGCTTCAATGCCGGACCACCGAGCCGTTACCCGCTGTCGGGCAATGGCTGGATGCTTGATCCGGTAATCAGCGGCGGTGGTTGCTTGATGAATCTCGCGGTGCATTTCGTCGATCTGGCGCTGGGGCTCCTGCCGTCGCCGCCGGACCGGGTGTTCGCCCATATTGATCATTGCCTGCATGGCGCGGCGGTCGAGGATACCGCGTTGCTCACCCTGTCATCGGAAGGCGGTGGCCGGGCGTTGATCGAGACCGGCTATAACTTCCCCGACGTGCCGGCCAAGCGCGAGTACTCGTTCAGTCTGACCAGCATCGAGCATTATGTTCAGACCCACCCCGGTGGCGTCGTGATTCATCGGCCCGGCAAGCCGGCTGAACTAGTTGAGATGAACCTCGATTCCGACCCTATGTACGGACAGTTTGTCGAGCGGTTCCTGGCGGATATAGCGGCCGGCCGGGAGCCATCGCCCGGTCTCGGTGATCTTGAACCGGCGATGCGGATCATCGACGCGGCGTATCTTTCGGCGCGCCGTGGTCAGCTGGTGTCGCTGAAATAGCCAGCCAAAGCCGGCGTAGAGAAAAATATTAAGCGCAGGGTTTTAGAAACCCCCGAACCGTCTCCAGCAGACCGGTATTAAGGAAAATGCCCTCGGCGCTGGCCCGTTGGCGCCGCGCCAACCGCCCATCGCCGGGTATACGCTGGTCGGTGCTGTCGCCATAGGCAGCGAGAAAATCCGCCACCCGGTCGGTGAAGCCGGGACCGTGCAGGACCTCGGGGTCCATCGCGATGATGGTCTGGCCACGATTGGCGCCGGCATAACCCTTGGCGTCGGGATCCGCGTCCTCGAAGGCGAAGCGGCCTCCCGTAAGGCCGGCAGCAAGTAGCTCGACCATGAAGGCGATGGCCGAGCCTTTGTGACCGGCGAAAGGTAACAGCATGCCGCCATCGCTGGCGGCGCGGGAATCGGTGGTTGGCTCGCCATGCTTATCGACCGCGGCGTTCGGCGGGATCGCCTCGCCGGTTTCGGCGGCGACCTTGATTTCCATCAGGCTGACGGCGCTGGTCGCCATGTCCCAGACGATCGGCTCGGCGTCCCGGCGCGGGCAGGCAAAGGCGATCGGATCGGTGCCGAACAGCTTTTTGGTGCCGCCATGCGGTGTCATATGCGGGCGCGAGACCACACAGGTGAAAGCCACCAACCCGGCATCGGCGAGCGGCTCCAGGTCATGGCGCAGGGGGCCGATATTGTGGGCGTTCCGGATCGCCATCGTGGCGATGCCGGTCTCCCGGGTGGCCTCGATCAGGTCAGGGCGAAACCGGCGGATCGCCACTTGGCCATAGCCGTTGTCGCCATCGACGCGGATGACGCCAGGGCTGGCCCGCTGCGCCGTCGGCTCGCCGACGCCGTTCACATGCCCGCCGCGCAGGCCGAACATGTAGTTGTACATCGAGAAGAAGCCGTGGCTCGTTGGCCCATCACGCTCACAAAGCAGGATCACATCGGCCAATATCGCCGCGACATCCCCGGAACAGCCATTGGCCAGGAACACCTCATGCGCCAGGGCTCGGGCCGCGTCGAACGATAGGTGGGCCTTGCCGCCTTTAGTGCTCCCTCCAGCGTCGCGCTCCCCCGCCATCAGCGGGTGCCGAGCAGCGCCCTGCGAAAAGCCGTCTTCCGCTCGCTCGCATCCATCGAGCGCTTGACCGCTGGCGGCGGCTCGGTGCTTACCCGCAGCAGGATGAAGCTTGACGCGTTCGTGTTGCGCAACACCTGCGCCGCCTCGGCGATTTGGTCTTCGGTGGTGACGGTGCGGGTCACCGGTATAGCCGAGCCCTGAGCAATCACCTCAAGATCAACGCCGCGCTGGGTGTGGCTTTCCTGATAGCCGGTCTCGCCATAATGGCCGTTATCGACGCAGAGAATCGACAGGTTAGCCGGCTTCATGATGCCGACCGTGGCCAGGGTGCCGACATTCATCAACAACTCGCCATCACCGGTAACCACCAGCACCCGCTTGTCCGGCCGTGACAGGGCCAGGCCGAGACCCATCGCCGTGGCGCCGCCCATGGCGCCGGCCATGGTAAAGATGTTGTCGCCATCATCGGTCAGATGCGCGATATCCTTGGACGCACCGGCAAGGCCGCAGACAATCAGCAGATCCGAGGGGTCGCCGACTATCGCCGGGACGGCCATTTTGCGGTCGAGAAGTCTTGCTTCGTTCATATCAAATCATCCGGTTCGGACCATCGGCTCAAAACGCCTTGGCGCCGATCAGTTTTTGAGTCAGTAGGACCGCGACGCCCTGGTTTGATTTATAGGCCATGTTCAGCGCCGCCTGGACAGTCGGCCCTACCTCCTCGGAGGATTCGGCGCGCAGGCAATGCATGCCCATCGCCTCGACCACCGGTTGCACGGCCGTGCCCATCGGTACCTGCCACGGGTTCATCTCGCCGAACTCGCCACGCATGGTGACCAGGGTGACCAGGGGGAATTGCCCGCCCTTGATCAAGGCGAACATGTTGACGCAGTTGCCGACGCCGCTCGACTGCATCAGCAGCACCGCCTTCTTGCCGCCGAGATGAGCGCCGGCGCACATCGCCACCCCCTCCTCCTCGGTGGTCAGCGGCACCGAAATCACCTCCGGATCCTCGATCGACCGGTTGATCAGAGTTTTATGGCCGCCGTCCGGCACATAGCAAAACAGGTTCACGTCATTTTCGCGCAGCAGGGTGAACAGATCTTCCTGCCAAGGGACCGCAGCCCCGTATTCCGTCGTCATATTTTTCGCCCGGTTGATCGTGGATCGATAGCCGACTGTGCCGCCGCCGCATGGCTATCTCAACAGGTTCCCTCGGTCCTGTCTAATTCATCTGATACGTGAGACGGCGCTGTCGAGTATCGGTTATAAAGCCCTGACGTTCACGCATCGGAGGCCGGGTTCATGGAAACGCAAGCGACGATTGCAAATACCAAGGATTTGAAGGAACGCTATGGCGAGCCCAGCGAGCGGGCCGTTGGTAAGCAGTTGGACCATCTTGACAAGCATTGCCGCGCCTTCATCGCGCTCTCGCCGTTCATGGTGATCGGCACCATGGGGGCGGATGGATTGGGCGACGTGTCTCCCAAGGGAGACGCGCCGGGTTTCGTGCTGGTGAGTGACGAGAAGACCTTGGTGATCCCGGACCGCCCGGGCAACAACCGGACCGACACCCTGCTCAACATTCTGGATAATCCGGGCGTTGGGATGCTGTTCATGGTGCCGGGCATGAACGAGACTCTGAGGGTGAACGGGATCGCCCGGATCGTCACCGATGCCGCCGTGTTGGACAGTATGCTGGTCAATGAGCGCCCGCCGCTCTCGGCGCTGGTGGTTGATGTGAAGGAGGCTTACTTGCATTGTGCCAAGGCATTCATGCGCTCAAAACTATGGAGTGATGAGCACAGGATTGAGCGGAAATCCTTCCCGTCGCTTGGCCAGATAATCACCGAGCAGATGGGCGGCGGTGATGTCGAGGCGGCGGATCGGGGCATCGAAGAGGGTTACCGCACCAAGCTTTATTAATGGTGCGCGATACTTGAAGTGCCGGGCGCCGATAGACCTCACGAAGTCTTGATGCAAAATGTGACGCACTTTGGCATTAATCGGACCATGACTGAGCCTGCTGGCGATCCGGCTTCATCGAAAAGGCGACCCTAAGTGCCGAGCTTCCGAAAAGTGCTCCCGTTTTTGGTTTTGATCGCCGGCCTGGGCATGGTGTTCTTCCTGGGTGTGGACGAGTATTTGGACGTCGACACGCTGCGTCAGCATCGTGAAGTACTGACCGAGTTCGTGGCCGCGCGTTATCTGCTGTCGGCACTGCTGTTCTGTGGGATTTATGCCGCCGCTACCGCGCTTTCGATACCCGGCGGGGCGCTGCTGACGGTTAGTGGTGGGTTTTTGTTTGGTAGTATTTTTGGGGCGATCTTTTCGGTTCTTGGCGCAACGCTTGGCGCGACCCTGCTGTTCCTGGCGGCGCGTACGGCCTTTGCCGATGTCCTGCGCAGTCGGGCCGGCTCGGCGGTCGAGCGAATGCGGGAAGGGTTTCGACGGAACGGGCTAAGCTATCTGTTGTTTTTGCGGCTGATTCCCTTGTTCCCGTTCTTCGTGGTCAACCTAGTGCCGGCGTTTCTAGGGGTCCGGATCTCGATCTATGTGATCGGGACCTTCGTCGGAATCATTCCTGGCTCGCTTGTCTTTACCCTGGTGGGCAGCGGTTTGGATAAGAGTTTTGCCAGTGGCGAAGAGCTTTCCCTGGCCTCGGTCTTCACCGACGAGATGCTGCTTGGTTTCTCCGGGCTTGCTCTGCTTGCGTTGGTTCCGGTGATCTATAAATGTCTGCGCGGTACCTCTGATCCGGGTTGAAACCGGTCAAACCCGGATCGGCGCGCGGGGATCGAGATTGCCGGACTGGATGGGCTTGGAGGCCAACCAACGGGGTCGTTCAAAAATTATCGAATAAAAATTGCTGGATTTGGCCTAAATTTGCGACGTTTTGCGCGGTGATGCCGGTGCCCCGCCGATAGGTGCGGCGATCCGGCATTTTGCAATTCTGCGCATCATGCTTATCTGTAAGCCAATCGAAAACGCGGGACGAACCGAATGACGCGCGATGAATCGGACTGGGAGGACGAGTACAGCGCGCCCAAGCGTAGCATCGTGCCACGCCTGGTACGGGCCGGTGGAATGGGCGTGATCGGGCTTATCGGCCTGATTGTGCTGTATTACCTGATCGGCATCGCGGTCGTGCACAAGATTTCTGATGACACGACGTTCGAGCCGAAGACGGTCGCGGCGGGTGGCAGTCGCTCCGTCGCCCTCACAGCCGCTCTCATCGACCGCGAGGTCGACAGCAATCGCTGGGTCGCCAATGACCCGTTTTTTCTGCCGGGCTCCCTACTGGACAATATGCCTAATTTTCAGCAAGGCATGATTTATGCGCTGTCTCGATATGCGCTTGAATTGTCGGACCAGCTTGGCCGGACCCGCGGATCGAGCGAGGTCGACAAGGATTTGGACAACGCCGCCGGCTTGCTGAAATACCCGGGCGATGTATGGGTTTTCAATTTCGCTACTTCGTGGAAGCCGACCGCGTCCTCCGAGGAGCAATATCGGGCGGCGCGCAAATCCTTACTTGCCTATAACCAGCGGCTGGCCTCCGGCGAGGCGACGTTTGAGCCACGCTCCGACAATCTGCAGGCGACGCTGTTGAGGTTCACCGCCGATATCGGTTCCAGTTCGGCGATCATCGACCAGCATCTGACCCTGGCGGGCGGATGGGGTATAGATACAAGGGTCGATGATATCTTCTATGCAACCAAGGGCCGGCTCTATGCCTACTATTTGCTGCTGCGTGAGATGGGGCGGGATTTTGATAAAGTGATTGTCGATCGAGAGCTGTCGGCATCCTGGGCAAGAATGCTGGACTCGTTGCGGCAGGCGGCGAGCCTGGATCCGGTCGTCGTGGTCAACGGGGCGCCGGACGGGGCATTCGTACCGAGCCATCTGGCTTCGCTGGGGTTTTATTTATTGCGGGCCCGGACCCAGTTGCGCGAAATCGTCAATATTTTACAGAAATAAGGCCGGCGGCCATTTTCGAGCCGCGCACCGGTTCGCTCTGTTGCAGCAGATTGGCTAATGGCCTTGCTCCCGGGGCGGCTTAACCGGCTATGAAGAACGGTCGTCGGGCTTGCCACTGGTCATCGTGCGAAGTTGTTGCTGCAGGAAATCGAGCTGGTTCTGCATCATTTTCAGTGGATCCAAGGTTCCAGCGAGCTCCGCCCCGGCGTTTGGTTTAGGGGAGGGTTCGGGAGGACGCTCGGGGGTGGGCCCGGACTTGGGCTCAGCAGAAGGGGCCTCGGTGGATGAAGACGCCGCCGGAGGCTTTGGATTGGTGGCGGAGGCCGGGTTGAACATGCTCAAGGCGCTCTCGAACATCGCCATATTCTGTTTGCTCAACTCCTCGAACTGGCCAAACGGAAACAACTCCCCCAAGGCATCCTGCATGTGGCTGCGAGTGCGATCCTGGTTTTCCGAGAAGGTCGACATCACATGATCGAGATAGCGCGGTACCACCATTTGCAGGCTATCGCCATAGAACCCGATCAGTTGCCGTAGGAACCCGATCGGTAGCAGGTTCTGCCCCTTGGATTCCTCCTCAACGATGATCTGGGTGAGCACCGAGCGGGTAATATTCTCTCCGGTCTTGGCGTCATAAACGACGAAGTCCTCTCCGTCCTTAACCATCTGACAGAGATGGTCAAGCGTGACATAGCTACTGGTGGCGGTGTTATAGAGCCGTCGATTGGCGTATTTTTTGATGGTGGTGACGTCGGGTGAGTTCGGATCGTTGGCTTTGCCGTTCGCCGCGTTCCGCTGTTTCGTCCCGGCTCGTTTGGTTGTCGTCGATTTATCAGAGCCTGCCATGGTCCCGTCCACTCGTTCCCGTTCGTGCACTGCCCTATTATCGCGCGGCCCACGGACATGGTGTCCGACTTTATGACATCATAACGGGCGCCGCGACGTGTTGCTTTGCAATGGCAGAGCTGAAAAAGCAAGGCGAATCCACGTTACCAGGAGTGATGCGTTGCGAAATGATGGCCGAGAAGGCAGAATCCCAGAGCAGTTTGAGCAGGCCATATGGCGTCAGGGAATGAAAAGTGAATGACCTATCGAAAGGACCCGGCGGGTTTGGCGCGTCGTTTCATCGACCTGTGGCAGGACCAGCTCAGCGCCATGGCGCGGGATGGACAATCCAACGAGGTTTTGCAGCAATGGTCGCGCTTCTGGGTGGCCGCCGGGGCCCCGCCTGGATCGATGACCTCGCCCGGCGGATTGCCGTCCGGCGATGAGCCGACCGCCGAAGCAACCGCCGCCGCCTCGCCGACCAAGGGGACCGAAACACGGGAAACCTCAGCCAGAGACCCCACCTCTGATAGGCTCCCCTCGGTTGGGCCCAAGACCGCTGGCGCTCCATCTGGGCACGGCGATGTTGAGTTGGACGAGCTCACGCGCCGCGTCCGCGAGCTTGAGGCACGGCTCGCCGCCATGGAGTCCGCAAACCCGCCAGCGGGGGGAACGCCTGCGGGAGGATCTCGCCGTCCTGCTCGGACAAGGCGGCCAAATCGATCTCTACCAACCTGACGCCCGTCAATCGGATTCGGGCCGATCCGGGCAAGATCAGATTGGCCAAGGCGCCGGCGGCGACCAAGCCTGGGCCGCGTTCCTGGCGGCGATGGACGGTGAGATAGAGACGCGTATTGCAACCCTTCTGGACGGCATCCTCGCCTATCGTCGTCATCCCTTTCAACGTTCACAGGACCCCCCGAACTTGGTCTGGAGCGAGGGTACGACCCGGCTTTTGCTCTATGGCGACGGGATCGGGCGACCGTTGTTGATCGTGCCGTCCCTGATTAACCGCTATTATGTCCTCGACATCGCGCCCGGGCGCAGCCTGCTGGAGTATCTGGATCAGGCTGGTTTTGCGCCCTATGTCGTCGATTGGGGGGAACCAGGCGAGCAGGAGCACGACTTTACCCTGACCGATTACATCGCCGGACGTCTTGAGGGCGCGCTGGATGTCATCCTGGAGAGGACCGGCGCCCGGCCCGGGCTGGTCGGCTATTGCATGGGCGGGCTGCTGGCTCTGGCTCTGGCGCAGCGGCGTCACGCCGACATCCCGTCGCTTGTTCTGATGGCGACCCCCTGGGATTTTTCAACCGATGCCGGCCCCGGCCCGGCGTTTTTTTTGGCGTCAGAAGCAGCGCTTGGCGGGACGATGGATGCGTTCGGTACGCTTCCAACCGACATCATCCAGGCGATGTTTTACGCTTCCGACCCGATGTTGGTGGTACGCAAGTTCCTGAAGTTCGCCGAGATGGATATGAAGGGAGCACAGGCTGAAGCGTTCGTGGCGCTTGAGGACTGGATCAATGACGGGGTGCCCCTCGTGGTGTCGGTTGCCCGGGAGGCGTTGTTCGGTTGGTATGGCGCCAACACGCCAGCCGCCGGCACATGGCAGGTCGCCGGGCGGCCGGTGTCGCCGGCGGCGGTGACCATGCCCTGTTTGTCGTTGATCCCGTCGCGGGACCGGATTGTCCCTCCGGCGTCGGCGTCGGCGTCGGCCCTGGCGGCGGCATTGCCGGACTCAACACAGGCGCGCATCGCGCTTGGCCATATCGGTATGGTGGTCAGCGAGACAGCCCGCGAACGAGCCTGGAAGATAATGGTGGATTGGTTGGAGATGAAAACATGAATGGCGATGAAACTCCCGAGGAAAAGCACGCCCAGGACCTACGATTTAAGTTCCAGACCCTGCACGAGATAGTCGCCGCGGCGCGCCAAGGCCTTGGTCGGAATACCTGGGATTATCTCCGTGGCGGCACCGAGACCGAAACCACCTTGAAGCGGAACCGTAGCTCTCTGGACTCGATCGCCTTTCGCCCCCGGGTGCTGCGCGATGTCCGGGGCGCCGATCCAAGTGCGACGGTGATGGGTCACAAGATGCGGCTGCCGATCTGTCTGGCGCCGATCGGTTCGCTGGAGAGTTTCGATCCCGAGGGCGGTGTCGCGGCGATGCGGGCCGCCAGCCAGTTCGGCTGCGCTCTGATGCTAAGCTCGGTCAGCACTATCCCGCTGGAGGATGTGGCCAAGGCGGCGGACGGGTTCAATATCGCCATGCTCTATAAGCGCGGCGGTGACGATTTCCTGGATGGCTATGTGAAACGTGCGATCGATGCCGGTTATGACGCTTTTTGCCTGACCGTCGACAGTGCCAATTACAGCCGCCGCGAGCGCGATATCGCCAACCGCTTCGTCAAGCCCTGGCGCACCGGCGGGGGCGCCGACTGGCAGGCGGCGCTCAACTGGAAAGACATCGAGCGCTATAAAAAACTCTATGATCTCCCCATCGTTCTGAAGGGGATAGCCACCGCCGAGGATGCCCGCCTCGCTGTCGAACACGGCGTGGACATGGTCTATGTCTCCAACCATGGGGGTCGGCAACTTGATCATGGGCTGGGGTCCACGGCGGTCCTGCCGGAGGTCGTCGACGTGGTTGCCGGCAGATGTGCCGTCGCGGTGGACGGCGGTTTCTCTCGCGGCACCGACATTGTGAAAGCGATCGCGCTGGGCGCTGATCTGGTCGGCATCGGCCGGATGTTGTGCTATGGCCTGGCGGCTGGCGGCAGTGCCGGTGTGGTGCGGATGCTGGAATTACTGGAGGAGGAAACGATCCTGGCGCTCGGCCTGCTGGGCACCACAAATTACGCTGAGATCGAAAAGACCCAGCTATGCCAGGTGGACCCTGTCGAGCCGCCGCATGTGATGAGCGCATTCCCCCTACTGGGCGCGGATGACTATACTTATTGAGAACAGCTTGAAACCGGGCTGGCCGGAGATTGTTGCGGCCCCATAAGACAGCAGGGACGAGTGTGAACATCGTGCAATGTAAACATAATCGTGCGGCGCAACATTTTTGTGATGTGCTCGGCTTGTTTGCACGATCAAACCGACAACAGGACTTCTAGAGGAGCGAACCATGACCAACGTCGTCATCGCCGGGGCCGCGCGCACCGCAATAGGGGCCTTCGGGGGCGGGTTGAGCGTGCTGACGGCCGCCGAGCTTGGAGAGATCGCGATCCGTGAAGCACTTTCCCGCGCTGGTGTTCCCGCAGACGCGGTGGATGAGGTGATCCTCGGGCAGGTGCTGACAGCCGCCGCCGGCATGAACCCGGCGCGTCAAGCCGCGGTCGCCGCCGGTATCCCGAAAGAGCGCACGGCACTTACCATCAACCAGGTCTGTGGCTCTGGTTTGCGCGCTATCGCGCTTGGCTCACAGGCGATCCGTGCCGGCGATTCCTCGATCGTCGTCGCGGGCGGCCAGGAGAGCATGAGCATGGCGCCGCATGCCCAGCACCTGCGGAACGGTCAGAAGATGGGCGATCTGACCCTGATCGATACGATGATCCGCGACGGCCTCTGGGATGCCTTCAACGGCTATCACATGGGCAACACCGCCGAGAACGTGGCCGAGCAATGGCAGATCACCCGCGAGCAGCAGGATGAATTTGCCCTCGGCTCGCAGAACAAGGCCGAGGCGGCGCAAAAGGCCGGCAGGTTCGCCGATGAGATCGTCCCGGTAACCATCAAGGCCCGCAAGGGTGAGACGGTGGTCGACACCGACGAGCATCCGCGCCACGGCGCCACCATCGAGGCGCTGGCTAAGCTGCGCCCGGCCTTCACCAAGGAGGGGACGGTCACGGCGGGCAATGCCTCGGGGATCAACGATGGCGGCGCTGCCGTGGTGCTGATGGCCGAGAAAGATGCCGCCAAGCGGGGGATTACGCCGCTGGCCCGTATAGCCTCCTTCGCTACCAGGGGTGTCGATCCGGCGATCATGGGCAGCGGGCCGATCCCGGCCAGCCGGGCAGCCCTGGCCAGTGCCGGCTGGACTGCTGATGATCTTGATCTGATTGAGGCCAACGAGGCCTTCGCCGCCCAGGCTTGCGCGGTGAACAAGGAGCTTGGTTGGGACACCGACAAGGTCAACGTCAATGGCGGCGCGATTGCGCTGGGCCACCCGATCGGCGCGTCGGGCGCCCGGGTGCTGATCACCCTGCTATACGAGATGCAAAGGCGCGGGGCCAAGAAGGGCCTGACAACGCTTTGTATCGGCGGCGGCATGGGGGTCGCCATGTGTATCGAGCGGGGCTGAGTAGAACAAACATCACAGGGCAGCGCAGATACCCGAGGCCAGGGCCAGGTTGACCGATTTTGGCGTTCCGTCTGCCCACTGGCAAGCCCGGATTGGGGCGTTACCAACGGAGGCCTTCAATGGCGCGCGTGGCATTGGTTACCGGCGGAACCCGGGGTATTGGCAAGGCGGTTTGCATTGCGTTGTTGGAAGAGGGCTACGCGGTGGTCGCCACCTATGGTGGCAACGATGAGCGGGCCAAGGCGTTTACCGAGGAAACCGGGATCCCGTCCTATAAATGGGATGTCTCTGATTTTGCTGCCTGCGCTGCTGGTGTAAAACAGGTCGAGGCTGAAGTAGGCTCGATCGATATCCTGGTCAACAATGCCGGGATCACCCGCGATGGCACGCTTCAAAAGATGGAGCATGACATGTGGCAAGAGGCCATCGACACCAATCTGGGTTCATGTTTCAACATGTGCCGCGCGACCATTGACGGTATGCGGGCCCGCAAGTTTGGCCGGGTGGTCAATGTCGGATCGATAAATGGCCAGGGCGGCCAATACGGCCAGGTGAATTACGCCGCCGCCAAATCGGGCATCCATGGCTTCACCAAGGCGCTGGCCCAAGAAGGCGCCCGCATCAACATCACGGTCAACGCCATTGCGCCGGGCTATATGGACACCGATATGGTCGCCGCCGTGCCGGATAATGTTTTGGAAAAGATTGTTGCCGGTATCCCGGTCGGACGTCTTGGTAAGGCCTCGGAGATCACCCGAGGCGTGGTTTTCTTGGTTGCCGACGATGCCGGCTTCGTGACCGGCTCGACCCTGTCGATCAATGGCGGCCAACACATGTACTAAGCCAATGGCGGATCAAAGTGCCTGATCGGAAGAGTGGGCCAGTGGCTTGCTATGTGGGCTAGGTAAAATCAAGGTGAGAATGTGATGAGCCAGAATAGAACCGTCGGCGTATTGGGTTTGGGGTCGATGGGCATGGGCGTTGCCCTGACCTTGGTCGAGCGGCAATTCGATGTTCGCGGCTTTGATGTACGCCAGGAGGCCGTGGACGCCCTGGTCGATGCCGGTGGTACTTCGGGACCCTCGCCAAAGCGGACTGTTCAGGGGTGCCCGGTGGTGATCGTTTTGGTGGTCAACGCCAAACAGGTCGAGGCGGTTCTGTTCGGCGAGAACGGCGCTGTCGAGGGGTTGGCGCCGGGCTCGGTGATCCTGCAAAGCAGCACGATACCGGCGGATTTCGCGCGCTCCTGCGCCGCCCGATTGGCCGCGCACGGTATCGAGATGTTGGACGCACCGGTTAGTGGCGGCGCCGCCGGCGCGCGTGAGGGCCGGCTGTCGGTGATGGGGTCCGGTCCGGCCGCCGCCTTCGATGCCGCTGGGCCGGTGCTGGAGGCGATCTCCGGCACCGTACACCGGCTCGGCGACCAGCATGGCGTCGGCTCAACGGTGAAGACGGTCAACCAGTTGCTGGCCGGTGTGCACATCGCCGCCGCCGCCGAGGCGATGGCTTTTGGTGTCCGTGCCGGGGTCGATCCCAAAGTTTTGTACGAGGTCATCTCCGGCTCGGCCGGTTCGTCTTGGATGTGGCAAAACCGGGTGCCGCATATTCTAGAAAACGACTACACGCCGCTCAGTGCCGTCGACATCTTCGTCAAGGATCTCGGCATTGTGTTGGGAACCGGTCAGGCGTTGTCGTTTCCGCTGCCGGTAACCGCGGCGGCGCATCAACAATTCCTTGCCGCATCCGCTGCCGGTTTTGGCCGAGAGGATGATAGCGCGGTCTTCAAGGTCTTTCAAAAACTTTCCGGTATCGTCATCGGTTCAAAAGATGAAGACGAGTCGGATTGAGATGAGCCGGGCCTACTCCGCCGCCGCCCGTGCCAGCTTGGCCTTGCCGAAGACGCGGGTGAAGATGGTGTCGACATGTTTCAGGTGGAAGCCCATGTCGAACAACGCCTCGATCTCAGCCTCGTCCAAATGCGCGCGGACCGCTGGGTCGGCCTTTAGCAGCGCCAGGAAGTCCTTGCCTTCAAGCCAGACCGGCATGGCGTTGCGCTGAACGGCCGCATAGGAATCCTCGCGGCTCATACCCTTCTGGGTCAACGCCAGGAGCACCCGCTGTGAGTGAATTAGACCGCCGAGCTTGTCCAAATTTTCCTGCATGTTCTCCGGATATACGATCAGCTTGTCGACCACGCCGGTCAGCCGGGCCAACGCAAAGTCGAGGCCGATGGTTGCATCCGGTCCGATATTGCGCTCGACCGAGGAATGCGAGATGTCCCGCTCGTGCCAGAGCGCGACATTCTCCAGCGCCGGGATCACATGGCCGCGCACCAGCCGGGCCAGGCCGGTCAGGTTCTCGGTCAGCACCGGGTTGCGCTTATGAGGCATCGAGGAGGAACCCTTTTGACCGGTGGAGAAGAACTCCTCGGCCTCGCGGACCTCTGTGCGCTGCAGATGGCGGATCTCCACGGCCAACCGCTCCACCGAGCTGGCGATCACCGCCAGGGTGGCGAAGTACATTGCGTGGCGGTCGCGCGGGATCACCTGGGTCGAAACCGTCTCCGGGATCAGGCCAAGCTTTGCGGCGACATGTTCCTCGACCCGGGGGTCGATGCTGGCGAAAGTGCCGACCGGCCCGGAAATAGCACAGGTCGCGACCTCGCGCCTTGCCGCCACCAGTCGTTCGCGGTTGCGGGTGAACTCTGCATGGTAGCCGGCGAGCTTGACGCCGAACGTCGTCGGCTCGGCATGGATGGCGTGGCTGCGCCCAACCGTCGGTGTCAATTTATGCTCGAAGGCCCGACGCTTCAGCGCCGCCAACAGACCGTCCAGATCCGCCAGCAGAAGGTCGGCGGCCTGGGTCAACTGTATCGAGAAACAGGTATCCAGCACATCCGAGGAGGTCATGCCCTGGTGGATGAAGCGCGCCTCTGGGCCGACGTGCTCGGCCAGGCTGGTCAAAAATGCGATCACGTCATGCTTGACCTCGGCCTCGATCTCGTCGATCCGCGCCACGTCAAAACCGCCGCGCTCCCAAACCGCTTTTGCGGCCTCGACGGGGATCACCCCGAGCGCGGCCTGGGCGTCGCAGGCATGCGCCTCGATCTCGAACCAGATGCGAAACCGGTTCTCGGGTTCCCAGATATTGGTCATGGTGGCGCGGGAATAGCGGGGGATCATGGGGAACGTCCTGTCTGCGTGCGGGATAAAGTCAGTATTTACCACCCCTCGTGATCAATGTCGCCATCCACCGAATCTTATCTGACATCAGGCATTCAAATCCCCCGCCGCGCACGGTACCATCCCGCAGTAGTCCCTAATGCGGATCCGACATCATGAAGGTCAACGGCCAGGCTACCCGGACGATCTGGCTCGCCGAGGATGCCGAATCGGTCGAGATCATTGATCAGACCAAGCTGCCGCACCTGTTCGAGATCGTGCGACTGACCACGCTGGCCGAGGCAGCCCACGCGATCGAGGTGATGCTGGTGCGCGGCGCGCCGCTGATCGGCGCCACTGCCGGTTATGGCATGTGGCTGGCGATGCGCCAGGACAGTTCCGATGCCGGGCTCTTGACGGCCTATGAGCGTTTATTCGTGACCCGGCCGACGGCGGTGAACCTGGGTTGGGCCCTGGATAGCGCCCGGGCTCGGCTTTCGCCTCTTCCGCCGCCGGACCGCGCCGCCGCCGCCTTGGCCCTGGCCGCAGCGATCTGCGAAGAGGACGTGGCGATCAATCGCGGCATCGGCGTCGCCGGGTTGCCGGTGATCCAGGCGCTGGCGGCGAAAAAGACCAAGGGCGGGCCGGTCAATATCCTCACCCATTGCAATGCCGGCTGGCTGGCCACCGTCGATTGGGGCACCGCGACGGCGCCCATCTATATGGCCCATGATGCCGGTATCCAAGTGCATGTCTGGGTCGACGAGACCCGGCCCCGCAATCAGGGCGCCAGCCTGACCGCCTGGGAGTTGGGCAACCACGGGGTGCCGCACACGGTCATCGTCGACAATGCCGGCGGCCACTTCATGCAGCATGGCCAGGTCGACATGGTGATTACCGGTACTGACCGGACTACGGCGGCGGGCGACGTGTGCAACAAGATCGGTACCTATCTGAAGGCGTTGGCGGCGCAGGACAATGGGGTGCCGTTCTATGTTGGGCTGCCCTCGCCGACCATCGACTGGACCATCGAGAATGGGGTGCGCGACGTGCCGATCGAGGAACGCGCGGCCGAGGAAGTGACGCGGATGACCGGCCGGCTTGACGATGGCGGCATCGCGACGGTGCTGATCACGCCTGAGAACAGCCCGGCCGCCAATCCCGCTTTCGATGTAACACCGGCGAGATTGGTCACCGGACTAATCACCGAACGCGGTATCGCCGAGCCTTCGGTCGAGGGCTTAGCGATGTTGTTTCCGGACCGTATCCGATAAGGCCTGGGCCGTATCGGGATAAGAAAGGACACGATCATGAGTACCCTGCTTGCCAATGTCGATCTCGAAGCCGCCTATGGCGAGGCCGAGGAAGATTTTCGCGCCCGCACCCCGAATAGCGCCGCCGCCCACCGGGCCGCCGCCGAGGTCATGCCGGGCGGCAATACCCGAACCGTGTTGCACTACGCCCCCTATCCGCTGGCCTTCGCCACGGGGGAGGGCGCGCATCTGGTTGATGCCGATGGTCACCGGCTGGTCGATTTCTTGGGGGAATATACCGCCGGCATCTATGGGCACGACAACCCGATCATCCAGAACGCCATCGAGACGGCGGTGCGTGATGGCATCGTGCTGGGCGGGCCTAATTTGATGGAAGCGAGACTGGCCCGGGCCGTGGTCGATCGTTTCCCGGCGCTGGAGCTGGTGCGCTTTACCAATTCCGGAACCGAGGCCAATCTGATGGCGCTCGGGTCTGCCCGCGCCTTTACCCGGCGCTCGAAGGTGATGGCGATGCAGGGCGGTTATCACGGCGGGGTGTTGTATTTCGCCGCGCCGTCGCCGGTCAATGCGCCGTTCGACGTGATCCTGGTGCCCTATAACGACGCCGATGCGGCCAGAGCGGCGATCCGCACGGCCGGCGAGGAACTGGCCTGCGTCATTGTCGAACCGATGATGGGTTCCGGTGGCTGCATCCCGGCCTCGGCGGAATTTCTCGGAGCCTTGCGCGAGGCAACGACCGAGACCGGGGCTTTGCTGATTTTCGATGAGGTGATGACCTCGAGGTTGGCCCCCGGCGGCCGGCACGGCGCGCTTGGGATCACGCCGGATCTGATCACCTTGGGAAAATATCTCGGCGGCGGTGTGTCCTTCGGTGCGTTCGGCGGCCGGGCCGACATCATGGGTGGTTTCGACCCGCGCAACGCCACTGCCTGGCCCCATGCAGGAACCTTCAACAACAACACCATGACGATGACGGCGGGCTTGGCCGGCCTCACGCAATTGTTCACGCCAGAGGCCTGTTTGACCCTGAACGCCATGGGAGATAGTTTTCGCGATCGCTTGAACCAGGCGATCTCCAAGCGCGGCCTGCCAATGCAGATCAGCGGTATCGGCTCGATGAACACCGTGCATTTCCGCGCCGATCCGATTGTCAGGCCAATCGCCGACCCGATTGGTAATCGCAAGCGCGACCTGCTGCATCTCGATATGATCAAATCAGGTGTTTATCACGCCCGACGCGGTATGATGAATCTGTCCTTGCCGATGATCCCGGCGGATCTGGATGTAGCGGTAGCGGCCTTCGAGGAGTTTCTTGACAGCCGCCGGGCGCTCCTGAGCGAAGGCTGAGGCGATGCGGATGGGGGGGCAAGGATGATCCTGCGACGGCTTCTCTTGGAGGGTGCGCGCCGGTTGGCGGCGAACCCGGCGTTGCGGCGTAAAGCCGTCGATACTGCTGAGACCGCCTACCGTCGGGCCGCCCCGAAGGTCGAGAATGCCGGTCGTCACCTGGCCGAAAGCTTTCGCGACACCAAGGCCGAGGGCAATCCGTTGGATGACCCGATCGGTTTCGCCAAACGCTTCAAGAACAAATTGCTGCCGCCGGAGGAGTAATGGCTGGGGTATACTAATCCCGGCCAATTTTCGGCATTATTGCTAAAATGGACCGGCTGTCTTCGCCGATCCGGCATTAAAATTCGTCATCGGAACCGCCATTCTCCGATCAGCTGAATGAACAGGGAACCCCGGCATGAGCCAGGTAAACGCGCGCGTCGAAACTACTCAGCTGGATCACGTCGTGACGGCGGATCTCTGCTATATGGTTCGCCAGGGCACCAAACCGTATTTTGAAAGTTCGCGGGTCACCGGTGGTCAACCCAAGGTGTTCTTCAAGACCGAGCAACTGCCAGCGGCGATCCATGATATGCGCGATATCGCGGATGATCTGTCGATGGATGTGAATGGCTTCGAGCTGCGCCACCACCCGAGCAAGGTCGCCGATCTACATGACGATGATCTGATCGAGAACGACTATAATCCTGAACTGAAGACCATGCTGATGGCGATGACCGGCGCCGACGCGGTGACGATTTTTGATCACACCCGGCGCTCCAGCGGTACGAGTGGGGCGAATAATCCTGACGGTACGCGGCGCCCGGCGGACCGTGTGCATGCCGACTATACAGTTAAATCCGGCCCGCAACGGGCCAAAGATACCCTGGGCGAGGCCGAGGTCGAGCGGATGCTTTCCTCTGGCGGCCGGATCATCCAGGTAAATGTCTGGCGGCCGATCACCGGGCCGGTCAAGCGTTCACCGCTGGCCTTGGCGGATTCATCCAGCATTCCGGCTGAGGATTTGATCGCCACCGACCAGCGCTTTCCCGATCGTGTTGGCGAGATCTACCAACTGGCGCGCGGCGAGGGACATCGCTGGTATTATGCGTCCGAGATGACCCCCGACGAGGTGATCCTGATCAAGGGCTGGGACAGCATTGACGATGGTCGCGCCAGGTTCACCCCGCATGGCGCCTTCATCCACCCAGACGAAACATCCGACATGCCGCCGCGCGAAAGCATCGAGACCCGGACCTATCTGGTTTTCGAGGCGAAATAGAGGCGTGGACCCTGGATTAAGGCTGGGGATTCGACGCGTAACTGGCGCTCACAATTTACGCAAACTAGGCACCGTAATCGCGACTACCAGGGCGATGGCGATCAACACGCTACCATTGATCGCAAAAGCGGTGCTGAGGCCGAGCCAGCCGATCAGAAACCCCATCTCCATCTGACCAACTGGCGAGATCCCGATGGCCAGCGACCAGGCGCCCATGGCGCGCCCCCGCAGCGCGTTCGGCACACTAAGTTGCAGCATCGATTGAGTCAGAATATCCGAAGCCGTCGCCATGCCCGAGACGAGAAACAGCGCCGCCATGGCTAAGCTAAAATGGTGGGAGACGGATACTGCCAGCAGACCAAAACCGAACAGGACAATCACCCCGAGATAAGCCCGACCCGATCGGGCCAACCAGGTCAGGCCCAAGGTTAAAATCAAGCTCGCCGCGACGCCGCCGGCCGCCCTTGCCGCCTGGAGCTGACCCAGGCCATCGGCGCCGACATCAAAGCGCCCGGCTGCGAGTTGCGGCAAGCCGGTCTGGAAGGAAAACCCGAACATTTCCACCGAGGCTGTCAGCAGGACCAGCATCAACAGGATCCGGTTGCGTCGAAGTTCGTCCAAATACTCCATCAGATTGCGGCGGATCGGCGCCCGCTCCGCCGCTGCTACCGACGCCCGGCCTGGGCTTTGCAATCTGCCGACCAGCAACCAGGCGACGGTGTGGCCGGTCGCCAGGGTCAGGAACGCGGCCGGTGCGCCAAACGCTTCCATGACGCCGCCGGCCGTAAGTGATCCGACGAACTGACCGGATCGCAAGCCGAGGTTAAGCGTGCTGATCGCGGTGACGATTGTCTTGCCGCCAATCAGATCAAATGCATAGCTGACCCGGACCGGCTGCTGCATCGCCCGGAGCGCGCCAAGCATCGCGCTGGCGGAAATGATCATCCAAAGGGCATCGAGACCCCCCGCCAGAGCGCCGGCGACGCCGAGTTGGGCGATGATGAAACCAAGTTCCAACATCCTGAGCAACCGGCGCCGGTCCATCCAATCCGCCACCGCTCCGGCAAGCGTTCCGGCGATGAACAACGGCATGTAATAGGCGGCGAGCGAGATCCCGACCCATTGCGAGGAACCGGTGATCCGGTAAACCAATAGGCCCAGGATTACCTGTTCACCGGCCATGCCGGCGGCGCTGAAGATCGACGCAGTCCAGAGGCGCCGGAAATCCGGCTCCTGACCGAGTGGACTGGCCCTAAGGGCGTCCATGAGGTGGGCGAGAGGTGACGGCATGTGTGGGTTCCTGGGCGCCGGATCAGCGCCAGCCTCGAAGGATGAGGCCCTGGATCTTCCTAGCATTGGGGTAAGATAAAAGCGATGGGCTATTGGCTTGGGGCCTGGATCTCAGCCGTGATTCAGAGTAATAATTAGTCGTGCTGATTGGGGCGTTTGTCAATCTCGCAAGAATGCGCGATCAGCACCTGTGAGAGGGACAATGCGGCTGCCGGTTATCGACTATGACGCGCATCCGGCCTATGCGCCATTTACCGAGCAAATCCGTGCCGAACGGGCGGAGGTCGTACGGGCGGCGCACGCGGAAGCGCGAAATCTGGTGGCCGAACGACTGGGTGACCATTTGTTTCGACCGTCGGCTCCGGGTACCGGCATGGTGAATACACTTAGCGAGCATGGCGTCGTTCCGCTCCAGTTGGACGCCGGTTCGAACCAGTCGCTGTTGGGTTATGTTGATGAGCGGATCGAGCAACTCAAATTGGCCGGCGAGGCATCGCTCCAAATTGCACTAGCGCCGGGCTGCGACGATGGTGGGGCGGGGCGGATTGGCGCGATCTGTCTTGAGCTGATACGAAGCTTCGATCTGTTGGCGATCGCCAAAACCCAACTGGCCGCTGAAACCCTCTACGCCAAGGCGTCGTTGCGCTACTCGACACCTGAAAACGCCGCGTTCCAGCGCCAAACCATCGCGGATTTTCCAGACCCGGCGACGGTTGGTCTGCATTTTGACGTCCCGACGAACAGTATCAAGCTAACCCTGTTTGTTTCCGAGGTCGAGGGTCTCGAAGCCGGGGCATTTGGCTATATTCCCGGCTCGCATCGGCGTGATCTTGATGACAGTCTCGACCGGATCGCCACGCATATTCTGTGCAAGCAAGACTGGATCGATGAGCCGATCGACTTGATGGCGCTGCCCAACCCTCTGCGCCAGCGGGCAACCTTCGGCGGGGACATCCTGCCCGGTTCGGAAATGGAATCGGCGGTTTTGTCAAAGGAGCGGATTATCACCGGGCCGCCGGGTCGGTGTGTCCTGTTCGATACCCTTGGCGTCCATCGTGGCGGCATGGTCTTGCGGGACGAACGCCGGGCGTTACAGATTGGTTTCTTCGATGCGGCCTGGGGCGTGGACGGTGGCCGGGCGACTTTCTAACTGTGGATCCGCCACGGGGTTTTCTCAAGAACATAAAAAGCTACCGCCTTGGGCGCTCTCTTGCGCTTTTTTGATTCCCCCTCCTATGATCCGGGATGCGAGGAGCGAAAAACCGTGCTGGTCGTCGCCGATCTTGGGTGGTTTGGGCAAGGCGCGCGGCTTTTGCCATCCTGGTGACGCTCGTTGCCCCGCTTGCAATAAGCTTTGGAATTCGAACAGCGGAGGGTGCCTTGCACTGGAGTGAGGCTCGACGCGACAGCAGCCTGCAGGCGCCGGATCCCAAGGTTGAGCTCGATGCGGTGGTTCAAATTTATGCCGGCAGGGCTTGGGGATGGCGCGGGGCGTTCGGGGTGCATACCTGGATCGTCACCAAGCGCCGGGGCGCTGAGTATTATGTCCGCCATGAGGTGATCGGTTGGGGTGTGCGCCATGGCTCCGACGCGGTTCGGGTTGCCCCTGGGGTGCCCGACGCCTTTTGGTTCGGCTCAAAACCGAAGATCCTGGCTGATTTTTGCGGCCCCGAGGTCGAGGCGCTGATCGACCAAATCGAGGCGGCCGGAAAACGTTATCCCTATAACGATCGCTATACCGTCTGGCCGGGACCGAACAGCAACACCTTCACCGCCTTCGTCGCCCGCGAGGTTCCTGCCTTGCGGGTCGACCTGCCGCCGACGGCGATTGGCAAGGACTACTTGGTCGGATGGAACCCGGTGGCCAGAAGCCCGAGCGGCACCGGTTTTCAGCTATCGCTTGGCGGGCTCGCGGGGGCGATGCTGGCGCTGGAGGAGGGGTTGGAGGTTAATCTCCTGGGTCTGACTTTTGGCCTCGACATTAATCCACCGGCGCTGAAACTGCCAGGAATCGGAAGAATTGGGCCGTGATGCCGGACAGAGTTGGTGAAACGGCATTATAGTTCATCACATTCGATTGAACCGGCTTCAAATGCCCTTCAACTCGACCCCATTGCCTTCGGGGTCGGTGAGATAGATCGACGGGCCGTCGCCCTCGGCGCCAAACCGGGTGACCGCCTCGCCGGTGGTGATTCCATGGGTCGACAGATGCGCCCGGATAGCCTCGCCGTCGAAGGGCGAGACCTTGAACGCGATGTGATCGACATTGCGGCCACCCGCCGCCAGCGCGTCCCCCGGCCCGGCGCCGCCGGCCTGACCAAGCTTGCCGTCCAGGGTGACCAGATCGATCATCGAGCTACCGGCATCAAGATGATAGAGCCCGAGCGGCTCGTTATGTTTGGCCAGGGTGCAGCCGAGCACGCGGCAATAGAAGGCCATCATCGCTTCGATGTCGCGGACCCGCAACACCACATGGTCGAGACCCTTGAGAGTGATCGCCGGTGTCGTCATGGTCATTCTCCCGTCCCGCTACGTAACGGTAGCAGGGTGCGCCACGTCTCCGCTAGCATGGCGCACGGAGTGGGTCGGTGCGGGGATGGCTGATGGCGATTTTGAGCGAAGTGGCCGAAAGCGAGGCCAGCGGGGTCGTCGCCGATATCTATGACGAGATCCGCCAGGCCTATGCGGCGCCCTATGTTTCCTCGCTGTTTCGCCATCTCGCCACTTATCCGGGATTGCTGGAATGGATCTGGGGGATCATGCGTCCGGGATTTGCCTCCGGCGCGGTGCAGCATATCGGTTGGAACCATGTTGATATCTCGGCGTTGGCGCCACTACCGGCGATCTCCCGCCCGGCGCTTCGCAGCCTCGGTGTGACTGGTCAGGACGAGGCGGTGATCCGTGATGTCTGCCGAACCTTCACTCGGGTCAGCCCGGTTAACCTGGTGCTCGCTGGCTGTATGCGCCGGCTGTTGACCGATCAGGCGGAAATGGTTGGAACCCAACCGGCCCCGGGTCGCCAAGCGCTGCTAACCGCCTTGCCGCAACTTCCCACCATGGTGCCCTGGGAGGCGCTGGACCTGGATCGGCGCGCGGTCCTCGATGTCTTCGAAACTGATCTGGCCGGCGAGGCTTTCGTGCCCGGCCTGTATCGTATCCTCGCCCATTGGCCGGCCTATCTCGCCCATGTCGCGGTGGTGCTTGGCCCCCGCCTGTCCGATCCTGCGGTCTTGGCGAATTGCGAGAAAATAGCCGACCGCATCGTCGATACAGCGCCGAAAATCCTTACCGGCCTCCCCGCCCCAACCGAACTGCCACCGATCACCGCCGCTGAAACCAAACGCGTGCTGTCGGCCATCCAAACCTATCGCGGCACCAGCCCGCAGATGGTCGGTTTCGGCACGCTGCTGCTGAACGCCCTGCCGGCGGAATGACTTTATTGGCCTATCACCGCTACCAGATCGGTTGCAGCCGTTGCCGGGGCCGGCGGCCTGTTCGATGCGCTTGACGCGGTCAGCCACGCGTATCAACGGACCGGAGCCTTCGTGATCACCGTCGAGGCCAGCGCCGCGTTGCGCGACAATAAAGATCTGGTCGAGGCGTTGCTCTCGCGCTTGTCGCCGGATTGGAGGACGGGTTAAGCGGCCCCGGCTTTCGCCCGTTAGTATCCGGTAAAATCTCACCCGTCGTCCTGGCGCCCTCAACCTACGTGAGGGAAGGCCTCAGGACCCACACCTGAGCACGGTCACGATAAACGATAGGGGAGAAACAGCAGTAATATGTCGCTATTTTTTAGCATTATCCGCCATTTGAGCTACCGAATGACCTCAGGCTTCCGCCCTGCTCAAGATCCGTATCCTTGGACTTGTTTCAGGACCTACGCCTCAGGCTGTGGTGAGCGAAAAATGGCGGAACAACACCAATACAGCGCCCATATAAAACGCCTTCCGTCACGCCGAACCGCTTCAGGCGTGGATCCTGGATCATCCAGGGATGCGGTGGGGGCTTTTACGGGATAGCAGTGGACGGTGAGCGGGGTGGTGGTCGCCATAGTGCTGGCCTGCCAAGCATTCGGATCGGTCTTGAATTAGCCATCGGTTCCCTGTTCCATAAGGGTTGAACAAACCCGTCACGCCGCAGGGGAACCGCGCTATGAAGATCACCGGCATCCGCACCAAGGCCATCGAGATTCCGTTTCCGGCTCCGATCGGCACCTCGATCCACCGGATCACCGGGGTTTCCGGGCTGTTGGTTTGGCTCGATACCGACGAGGGGGTGGCCGGCGAGAGCTACCTGTGGACCATTGGCGCCCATAAAATCCCGGTGCTCGAGGCGATGGTCCGGATGCTGACCGGCACTGTCGTTGGCCGAGACCCGCGCGATACCGAGACGCTTTACGTCGACATGTGGCGGGAGATTAATTTCCTTGGCCATAAGGGGGTGACGATCTTCGGCCTTGCGGCCATCGATTGGGCCTGCTGGGACATTCGGGGCAAGGCCCAGGGGATGTCGGTCGGCCGGATGCTGGGTCGGGCGCGCGACCGGGTGCCGGCCTATGCCAGTGGCGGGCTCTGGGCCTCAATGAGCATCGATGAACTACAGGCCGAGGCCAAGGGCTTTGTCGCCGAGGGTTTCAAGGCAGTGAAGATGCGTATCGGCCTGCCGGAGATCGCGGTGGATCTGGAGCGGGTGGCGGCGGTGCGCGAGGCGATCGGACCGTCGATCGGGTTGATGGCCGATGCCAACCAGGGGCTTACCGTTAATCACGCGATCCGCCTGGGTCGGGGACTGGAGAAATATAATCTCGTCTGGTTCGAGGAGCCGGTCCAGGCCTATGACCTCGCTGGTTCGGCCCGGGTCGCCGCCGCGCTGGATACGCCGATCGCCAGCGGCGAGACCGAATACGCCCGCTATGGGTTTCAGGACATGCTGGAGCGCGGCTCCGCCGATATCCTGATGCCGGATCTGGAACGGGTCGGCGGGGTCTCGGAATGGCTCAAGGTCGCCAATATGGCCGCCGCTCTGGATATCCCGGTCAGCCCGCATATCTTTACCGAGCACAGCTTGCAGCTTTGCGCCGCCGCCGCCAACGTGAACTACACCGAGCACATGCCCTGGTTCACCGAGCTGTTCCAGGAGCGCATGGAGATGGTCGACGGCGATATTATCATCCCGGACCGGCCGGGGATGGGCTTCAGCTTTAACCCAGATGCGGTGGCAAGGTTCGCGGTTTAGCCAACGAGTGACCGCTTCATCATAGGGGCGGCCGTAGGGAAAAATTGTATTGATAGACTGTTTCACCAGCGCCGAGGACCCGGCCAAGACCACGACTACGGGCACGATCCCGACACAGCGGGATCTCAACGGTCGGGTGGCGGTGATCACTGGTGGCGCGCGCGGTATCGGTCTGGCCACCGCCCGGATGATATTGTCGCGTGGCGCTGTGGGAGACGTTGATGGCGCGGCGATGGAGCGGGCCCTGCCGGCGCTGCACGCCGGCGACCGGCAGCAAGGTTGATATCAGCAACGAGGCGGAAATCACCGCAGCCTTCGGCGGCGCTATCGCGGCGCATGGCAAGGTGGATATTCTGGTCAACAGCGCCGGGATCATCGGTGACGGCGTGCCGGTGGTCGATCTTGCACCGGGTGTTGGAGGTTAATCTCACCGGCAGGTTCCTGTGTTCAAAATTGATGGCGCCGGGCATGGTCAGCCAAGGTTGGGGCAGGATCGTCAATATCGCCTCGCTCGCCGGCAAGGACGGAACCCCGGCCATGTCCGCCTATAGCGCCTCCAAGGCCGGGGTAATCGCGCTCACCAAGGCGATGGACAAGGAATTGGCGACATGGGGCATCCTGGTCAATTGCATCGCCCCGGTGCCGCTGACGCGTCAATTATATTCATGATTTCGAGCGCACCCACGCCATCAAACAACCCGAGGCTCGCGATATCCGCCAGGCAGGCGATTGACCAGCCCGGCAGGGTCGCTGCTACAGTGGGCGGATGATCGAACAGCTCGCCTCCAAAGTTAACGCCAACCCCGGGCTTGTCCGTCGCGGTCGCTGCCTGTCCACCGAATTCCTGATCGAGATCGGCGAGCGCACCTTTCACGTCACCGTCGACCAGGGCCGGATCGCCGGTGTGGAGGAGGGCCCGTTCATCATGCGCGCTTGGAGTTTCGCCATTCGCGCGCCTGAAACTGTCTGGGAGAAGTTCTGGCAACCCCATCCCGATCCGGGTTTCCAGGACATTTTTGCGATGAACCGTTTCGGCCATTGTAGGGTCGAGGGGGATATTAATGTTCTGCTCTCGCATCTGCGTTATGTGAAAGACGTGTTGGCGACGCCGCGGCGCCCGCGGATTGGAGATAACAGCGATGATTGAGCTGGAACCGATCGTCGGGCGCTATCTGACACTGTCGATCGCCGGACGCGATCACCGGATCTATTTCGAGGAGGCCGGACAAGGCACACCGCTGGTTTGCCTGCATACCGCCGGCGCCCATTCTAGCCAGTTCCGCCATCTGATGTGCGACCCGGCGGTGACCGACCGGTTCCGGGTCGTCGCGTTCGACCTTCCCTGGCATGGAAAATCCACCCCGCCGCTGGGTTGGCAGGACGAGGAATACCTGCTGACCAGCGATTTCTACGTTGCGGTGGTGATCGCTTTTCTCGACGCGCTTGAGCTGGATAAACCGGTGGTGATGGGTTGCTCGATGGGCGGCCGGGTGGTGATCCGGTTGGCTATCGAGCATAGCCAGAGAATGCAGGCAGTGATTGGTCTGGAAGGATCCGACCGGCCGGCGCCGTGGTATGATAATTCCTGGACGAATCACCCGGATTTCGTGAATGGCGATTTTTGCGTCGGCTTGGTCTCCGGCCTCTGTGCGCCACAAAGCCCCGACGAATTTCGCTGGGAAACGCTTTGGCACTACTACCAGGGTGGCACCGGGGTGTTCAAAGGCGACATGCACTTCTTTCGCACCGACTCCGACTATACGGCTAACAGTGCCGGTATCGACACCGCGCTTTGTCCGGTTTACCTTATGACCGGTGAGTATGACTATTCGTGCACGCCGGAGGCGACGATCCGCACCGCCGATCGTATTCCTGGCGCCGAGGCGATTATCATGAAGGAGGTTGGGCATTTTCCAATGAGTGAAAATCCGGCCGCGTTTCGAGTGTACCTCTTGCCAGTGCTCGACAGCATCCAGGCAAGAATATGACGGGAGAATGCAGATGAATCAGTTGCCAGTTGACTTCAAGGTAGACCGCTCGAATTTGAGCGACGCCGAGTGGGATCTTCGTGTTCAACTCGCTGCCGCCTACCGGCTGGTCGATCACTTCGGCTGGACTGAACTGATCTACGGGCATCTGACGGCGCGCGTGCCCGGTGCCGAACCGCATTTCCTGATCAACCCGTTCGGGCTGAACTATGATGAGATCACTGCGTCGAACTTGGTGAAGATCGATATGGACGGCAAGATAGTCGACGACACGCCGTTTGGCGTGAACCATGCGGGTTTTGTTATTCACTCAGCTGTCCACATGGCGCATTCCGAGCAGAACCAGGTGGTCATGCACACCCATACCCGGGCGGGTATGGCAGTCGCCGGGGTCAAGGAAGGCTTGCTGCCGATCAGCATGTTCGCGACCACCTTCCACAAGCGGCTGGCCTATCACGAGTACGAAGGGCCGAGCCTGTTCCTGGACGAGCGTGAGCGGTTACTGGACTCGCTTGGCGACCACAAGGCGATGATCCTCAAGAGCCATGGGCTTTTGACCGTCGGCGCCAGCGTCCCCGCCGCCTTCCTCAGACTTTACCGTCTTGAGCGGGCCTGTCAGATCCAGATCGATGCTGGCGCGGCGGGTACATTCGACGTGCTCGGCGACAATACCGCGACCAAATCCGGCGACGAAATCGACGGCTTTGCCGATACCTTCAACGATGACGGCTTCGGCCAGCTTGAGTTCGCCGCGATGATGCGGACCCTCGACAAGACCGACGCCAGCTACCGGGACTGACCGACTTCGTGACGGACGACATCGCCGAACCGTTCTGGCGCACCAGGACGCTGAGGCAAATGTCGTCCAAGGAGTGGGAATCGCTCTGTGATGGCTGCGGCAAGTGCTGTTTGGTCAAGCTGATAGATGATCTGACCGACGATCTGCATTTCACCACCGTCGCCTGCCGGTTGCTGGACTGCACATCGTGCCGCTGCGGTGACTATGAGAACCGCAAGGAAATTGTCCCGGACTGCGTGGTGCTTTCGCCGCGCCTAGTCGAGGATCTGCCGTGGATGCCCTCGACCTGCGCCTACCGGCTGATCCATGAGGGCAAGGACCTGTATTGGTGGCACCCGCTGGTTTCCGGGCGCCCTGAGACCGTGCATGAGGCCGGCATATCGGTGCGCGGCCGCGCGGTGTCGGAGCGCGACGTCCCGGACGAGTCGCTGGCCGAGTATATCGACGATTGGCCGCAATAAGGCGTGGCAGTAAGCGCGGGACTCTTAACGTCGCCCTTGCACAGGGGGCTTCCGCGACTGTCCAGGCGCACCAAATTGTCAGGTGGTCCTATCCCTGGAACGCGGAGGCTGTGATGGGCCGGTATATGTGGATTTTGGCGGCGCTGATCGCGATCATTTTCGGAACGTATTATTACATGGAGGAATTCGGCGACGGCGTCGAACGACCGTGGGCGCAATGTAAGGAAAGTCTGGTCCAGCAGATGTTCTCCAGCACCTGCACGCCGAGCGACCATGGTGGCGGAGTGCTGGAAAGACCACCGCTGGAACTGAAAAACTGAACCTCGGCTTTCGCGAGCATCATTTCCCCCCCCCATCAATACATCTCCCACCGTTATCCCGGCAGAGGCCGGGATCCATTCCTCCGGCGGTGGCTCTGGGATGGGTGAGATGCATATTTGCCACGCCATCGATTGGACTGGGGATGGCGGAATGGGTCCCTTAAATCGACGGATCAAGAGAAACACCAGTTTCGACTGGTTTTGCGATGGGAAGATATTATGCGCAGCTCCAAGCTTGTGAGCGATTGGCCGGTTGCTTCGGCGCGCGCCGAGCACGACCTCACGTGGATTGAAGCGTAACAGCCGGTCTATCCGGGTCTGGCGTGGAAGCTATGATCCGGCCCGTGCGCAACGGCTTGCCGAGCGCCGTCAGCGTTGAGCATTGGGTCACACTGGCGCTGGAGCACGGTTGCACGGTGATCAGTCACGAGGCCATCTATCGCTTTATCTACCATCGGGAGGCGGATCTGGTGCTGTTCCGTCAATCGAGCGATATTCGGCCCATTGTTCACGAACGCACATCCCGGTTGACCAAGATCATTCGCCAGCCGAACCGCTCCGCGCCAACGACGCAGGACAATCTAGCCCGTCTATTCGACCCCATAGCCCGCCAACCTGCGACGGACCCGCTCCAAGCCTAGCTGGCGGATATATAGCGGTGAATTTTCGGCGCGATCATGACCTATGAGCGGTTGATCTTGCCTTTCGCCAAGAGTGGCGAGATGGTGAGCACGCTGATGGTCGCGGCCTATGAAGTGAAGAACGACGGCTTGTTCGACATTCATTGAGCCTGTTGGCCACCGGTTAGCGTTGCCCAGCCGCTTTTCCCCAAGGCTTTACCCATCGATCCGAGCGTCCTAAGCTCGTGTCCCCTGCTTTTGTCTTTGTTCTTGCCTCTGGCCCACCGCCTCCGGCCCGAGCCGCCGATGGAGACCTTTCATGACCACCGATCCTGCTCTCTTCTCGGCCACCGAATTGCTGCATGCCTATGCCCAAAAAACCCTGTCGCCGGTGGAGGCGACCAAGGCGGTGCTGGTCCGGATCGACAAATATGACGGAACCTTCAACGCCTTTCGCCTGGTCGATGAGGCCCGAGCGCTCGAGGCGGCGCGTGCCTCCGAGGCGCGCTGGGTCAAGGGGGTGCCGGCCGGGCTGGTCGACGGGGTGCCGACCACGATCAAGGATCTGGTCGCGACTAAGGGCTGGTCGACCCGGCGCGGCTCGCTGAGCTCCAGCGAGGACGGGCCTTGGGATGAGGATCACCCGTTGGTCGGCAAGCTTCGGGCCCATGGCGCGGTGTTGCTGGGCAAGACCACGACCCCTGAATTCGGCTGGAAAGGGGTAACCGACAGCCCGCTGACTGGGATCACCCGCAACCCCTGGGATCCAAGCAAGACCCCGGGCGGTTCCTCCGGCGGCGCGGCGGCGGCGGCGGCGGCCTGCATGGGCGCGCTGCATCACGGTTCCGACGGCGGCGGATCGATCCGCATGCCCGCCGGCTATACCGGGATCTACGGGATCAAGCCGACCTTCGGACGGGTGCCGACCTGGCCGGCCAGCGGCTTTGGCAGCCTGTCGCATCAAGGCCCGATGACCCGAACCGTCGCCGATGCGTCGTTGATGCTGACGGTGATGGCCGAGCCGGACCCGAAGGATTGGTACGCACTGCCAGCCACGGGAGAGGACTGGCGCGGCAGCCTTGGCGCTTCGGTCAAGGGATGGCGGATTGCCTTCAGCCCGGATCTTGGCCACGCTGAGGTCGATCCGGAAATCGCTGCCCTGGTCAAGGCGGCTGCCGAGACCTTCACCGCGCTGGGCGCCCATGTGGAGGAAGTAGACCCCGGCCTCGGCGACCAGCACGACCTGTTTAGGACCTTTTGGTATACCGGCGCGGCGCGTTTGCAACGCACAATGACCGAAGAACAACTGGCGGTGCTGGAACCGGGCTTCCGGCAGGTTGGCCTTGAGGGCGCCGAGATCACCTTGAACGACTATCTCGACGCCAATGCCGAGCGTGAGGCCGCTGGCACCAAGCTTAACCAATTCCTTGATCGATATGATTTGCTGCTGACCCCGACCTTGCCAATCACGGCTTTCGAGGTCGGCGAAGAAGTACCAGTGGGTTCGGGCATGGATCGCTGGACCCGATGGACGCCGTTTTCCTATCCGTTCAACCTCGGGCGGCACCCGGCGGCAACCATTCCCTGCGGGTTATGCTCGAACGGCCTGCCGGCTGGATTGCAGATCGTCGGGCCGATGAACCGTGACGACAAGGTTTTGGCGGCCAGTCGCGCCTATGAGACCGTGCGGCCGATCGCCCTGCCCGCTTTGGCGTAGGGCGCATTGCCGAACGCGATCGTGGTTTAATGCAGCGCCGTTCCCGCGACGGTGATCCGATGCATCAGGCGGCGCTGCCCCTGATAATCGTTTACTGCCAGATGCCAAGTCGCCCGGTTGTCCCAAAAGGCGATTGAGCCGGGCTGCCACTGGAACTGGCAGGTGAACGACGGCTGGCTGGCATGGGCATAGAGATAATCAAGCAACGGCTTTGACTCGACGTCGGTCCAGCCTTCGAAACCCAAGGTGAAGCTTGGATTGACATAGAGCGATTTGCGACCAGAAAGTGGGTGGGTGATCACCACCGGATGCACCGCGTCCTGGTTTGCCAGTTCCGGGTTCTTGATGCGCCCGACCGTGTCGTCCTTGCGCCCCGCCCGGGCGGGGCCAAAGATATGCCGGCTGGAATGGCGCGCGCGCAGGCCGTTCAAGGTCTGCTTCAGTCCATCGGAAAGGGTCTCATAAGCCGCATACATGCTGGCGAACATCGTATCGCCGCCGCTCTGCGGGACTTCATGGGCGTAGAGGATTGAGCCCATCGCCGGTTCGATGTCGTAGGTATGGTCGGTGTGCCAACCACCGCCGATGTTTCTTTTCTGATCCGGTTCTTTAAGCACCAATGCGATCTTCGGATGGCCCTCGACATGCGTGAAGAACCGGTTGATGTTGATCGGCGCCCAGCGTTCGGCAAAGGCGATGTGCTGTTCCGGGGTCAGCTTCTGATCCCGAAAGAAGATCACGCCGTTGTCTCGGAAAACCTCGCGGATCTCGGAGAATTGCCGGTCCGGCAAGTCCAAGGAGAGATCGACGCCATGGATTTCGGCGCCAAGCGCGCCGCCGACGGGACGAACCTCGATTGTTTCATAGGGGCTGGTCATGGTACCGGACCTCGTGATGGCTGTGGCAATAGTCTGATTTTACGCAGCCCCGATGGTTCCGGCAAGCGCCGCCGGCGCGCGATCGGTTTGGCCGGGATCGCCAGCGATGCAGACTCCGATGCAAACGCTATCGTGACTCGCCCTCTAGGTTCTCGCCAATTCGGTCTGCCGCGGCGGATGTGCAGGTTTTATCCATCGATATTGAACGGCGACGAAGGGTCATCGAACTCGAATAATTCGACCAGCACATCGTCCGGCGCCGCGACCATCACGTAGCGCCAATCGCCATGCTCGCGCAGCCCGTTCGGCGAGGTTACGCCGGCGACCGAGAGCCGCTGCCAGACCGCCCGCAATTTGGCCACCCGAACCCCCAGGTGATGAACCGAACCACGCCCTCGTCCTTTGGCAGGTTGGTCATAGATGTTGATCCGCCCACTACCGACCCCAATCAGTACATTGCGCGCGCTGGCGATGTCTCCATCGAACAGCACGCGGGCGCCCAGGTGACGCTCCCACCAATCCAGGGTGCGTTGCATGTCGCTGGCGAAAATATGAACGTGATGAAGATCCACGGCCCGGGTCCTTTAAAGTTGTAATGTTGGCTGGCAATCTAGCGGCTGGCAGAACAATGTCATTCCTCCATGGCGCAGGAGCCGATTATCCGGTTCGGGTTTATTTCGGGAGTTTCTCGCATGTCCTTGTTTGATTTGAGTGGCCGGGTCGCGGCGGTAACCGGTGGCAACGGTGGCATTGGCCTTGGCATGGCCGAGGGTATGGCGGGGGCCGGGGCCTCGATCCTGGTGGTCGGGCGTAACGAGACGAAAAACGCCGACGCCGTCGAAAAACTACGGGGCCTCGGCGTTAAGGCCGAGGCCTTCGCCATGGATGTGACCGAAGCCGGCGCCGGAGCCGACATGGCCGCCGCCGCCGAGGACCGGTTCGGTCGCCTCGACATCCTGGTCAATAACGCCGGCAGCAATATCCGCAAGCGACCGGAGGAATTCAGCCCGGAAGACTGGCGCTGGGTGTTGGAGACCAATCTGACCAGCGCCTTCCTGTTCAGCCAGGCGGCCTATCCGGCGATGCAGCGGGCCGGCGGTGGCAAGATCATCAATATCGGCTCGATGTACTCTGTTTTCGGCGCACCCTTCGTCGCTGCTTATGCCGCCAGCAAGGGTGGGATCGTCCAGATGACCAAATCACTGGCCGCCGCCTGGGCCGCCGACAATATTCAGGTTAATGCCGTTCTTCCGGGATGGATTGACACAGAGTTGACCCAGCGGGCCCGCGAACAGATCGATGGCCTGTATGAGCGCCAGCTGGCGCGGATGCCGGCTGGTCGCTGGGGGACGCCGCAGGATCATGCCGGGGTAGCGGTGTTCCTGGCGGGATCGGCTTCGGATTATGTTACCGGCGTCTCAATACCGGTTGATGGCGGCTTTTCGATCTCCGGTTGACCGTGGATAGGCACTATAATCAAAAAAAGAGAGCCTATCCGCTCGCCCAAGGCCCGGGTTTGGACAAGTGGCCTGGTGAGCGGTTGCGTGCTGGGGAAGCGCGGTAAGCCAGAAACAAATATATCAATTACGTGAAACAGACAGGGAGCCACGGCATGAACGGGCAGGGAAAGATCGCGATTATCACCGGAGCTGGAACCGGTGTTGGAAAAGCGGCGGCACTGGCGTTGTCGAGCGAAGGCTGGACCATGGTCCTGGCTGGTCGCCGGCCGGAGCCGCTGGATGAAACGGTTAAGAAAATCCAGACTGCCGGTGGCGCCGCCGAAGCGATCCCGACCGACGCGGCCGATCCGGCATCGGTCAGGGCATTGTTCGCCAAGGTGAAGGATACCCATGGACGGCTTGACCTGTTGTTCAACAATGCCGGCACCAACGCGCCGGGGATCGCTCTTGAGGATCTTACCTTCGAGCAATGGACCGGGGTGGTGAACGTCAACCTAACCGGCGTCTTCCTGTGTACCCAGGAGGCGTTCCGGATCATGAAGGATCAAACGCCCCAGGGCGGCCGGATCATCAATAACGGCTCGATCTCGGCGCATGTGCCGCGGCCCAACTCGGCGCCCTACACCGCCACCAAGCACGCGGTCACCGGCCTCACGCGCTCTACCTCGTTGGACGGGCGTAAATATGGCATTGCCTGTGGTCAGATTGATATTGGCAACGCGTTGACGGAAATGGCTGCCCGGATGACCAAGGGCGTGCCTCAAGCCGATGGCTCAACTCAGATCGAGCCGGTGATGGATGTTTCCAATGTCGGCAAGACCGTCGCCTATATGGCCGGCCTGCCACCCGAGGCGAATGCCCAGTTCGTTACCGTGATGGCGACCAACATGCCGTTTATCGGCCGGGGGTAAAGGGCAACGCCATTTGCGATCAGGTGGCCTCACCGGGCCGCCCGAACCGTCGCCGGGCCTCGGCGAAGGCGATTAGGCGTTCCTCGGCGAGGCGGTTGACCGTCCCCTCAGGAAAGGCGCCATTGGCGTCGCGCTCACCGGCCGTCACGCCGAACAGGACTTCGATACCCTCGGCGATCGTCGAGACGGTCCAGATTCGGAATTTTCCGGCCTTCACCGCTACACGCACCTCTGACTTCAGCATCAGATTGCGGGCATTGGCGGCCGGAACCATTACGCCTTGCGAGCCGGTCAGCCCGCGTGCCCGGCAGATATCGAAGAACCCCTCGATCTTCTCGTTGACGCCGCCGATCGCCTGCACCTGGCCCATCTGGTTGACCGACCCAGTGACCGCGATCCCCTGATTGATAGGCAATTCCGACAGCGCCGAGAGTAGGGCATAGAGCTCGGTCGACGAGGCGCTGTCACCATCGACACCACCATAGGATTGCTCGAAGACAATGCTGGCCTGCAGCGAGACCGGCACATCCTTGGCGTAGTTGGCGGCGAGATAGCCCTGCAGGATTAGCATACCCTTGGAGTGCAGCGGCCCGGCCAGCTCGACCTCGCGTTCGATATCGACGAACTTACCGCTGCCCATGCGTACGCGCGCGGTGATCCGCGTCGGCTTGCCGAACGAAGTCGAGCCGATTTGCATGACGCTCAAGCCGTTGACCTGCCCGACCACGCCGCCCTCGGTATCGATCAGCATGGTCTCGCGCAGGATTTGCTCGCGCGAGCGCCGCTCGATCCGGTCGAAACGATGGCGCCGGGCCATCAACGCGTCTTCGACATCTTGGGCTCTGATGACCTTATGGTTCTTGTCGCGGCCCATGTAGTCGGCCTCGCGCAGCACATCGGCGATGATCCCAACCCGGGTCGTCAACCGTTCGGCGTCGGCGACCACGCGCGAGCAATGCTCTATCACCCGCTCCACCGCCGCCCGGTCGAAGGGCCGCAGTTCGCCACGCCGCTGTACGGTGGCGATCATCTTGGCATAGAGCGCATCGTGCTCTTCGTCGCGCTCCATCACCTCGTCGAAATCCGCCACCACCTTGAACAAATCCCCGAAATCCGGATCCATCGCCGAAAGCGTCATAAAAAACCCAAGATCCCCAAACAGCACGACCTTGACCGACAGCGGTATCGGCTGTGGCTGCATCGAGACCGTAAAAGTGGTGCCCACCGTCTCCCAAGGTCCCTCGATGGCGATCTGGTCGGCGTAGAAGGCGCGCTTCAGCTCTTCCCAGGAATGCGGCTGGGTCAGCAACTTTTGGGCGTCGATCAATAGATATCCGCCATTGGCCCGGTGCAACGCCCCCGGCTCGATCATCGTGAAATCTGTCAACATGGCGCCCATATGCGCCCGATGCCCGATCCGACCGACCAGGCGCCCCAGGCTCGGATGATCCTCGATGATCACCGGAGCACTGCCATCATGCGCCTCGCCGACCATCAGGTTGATCACATATCTTTTCAGCGGATCAATCGGGTTGGCGCTTTCCTGGGAGGTCATGCCGGGCGAGGGAGCCTCCCCCTTGACAAAAAGACGGATGTTTTCGACCAGATCGTCATGGGCGGTGAGTAACCAAGAATCAACTACCGGATCGATTGTCCACCCCGTTCGTAGCTCGCCGATTTCCGTCTCGACCAGCACTTGGGCGAAACGACGGTTCAATTGCCGCAGCGCTCTCTGACGCTCACGCTCCAGGGCTGGTGCCGAGTGCAAGGCCGCGCCGAGCAGTTCCTGAACTTCCTTGATCATCTCAACGTTCTTTTCACGCACCGCCTCGGGCAGGGTCTCGAAATGTTCCTGTGGCATCTGCTTGCCATCAAGCCGTGGTGTGATCGCCATCCCCTGGGGTGAGCGGATCAGCAGGAGGCCCCGTTTATCGGCCTCTTTCGCCACTTCCATCATCACCCGCTCGCCGCGCTCGGCGAAACTTTTCTCTAAACCTTCCTGTGCCTGGCGGTACTCTTTACCCTCGAAAGCCGTCCGGGCGGCATCCTTCATATTGCCGACAAGCCGCGCCATTCGCTGGCGTAGTTCCCGACCCCCGCCGGTTCGCAATCGCAGCGCTTTTGGCTTGTTCACATCGGCGAAATTGGTGACATAGACCCAGTCATCCGGTTGCGGAAGATCGCTCGCCCGCTGCGTCAGATAGGTGCGCACAGCCATATGTTTGCCCGACCCTTTCGGGCCGATCACGAAGATATTGTAGCCACGCGCCCGCATCCGAGCGCCGAAGCGCACCGCTTCCAGCGCCCGGTCCTGGCCGATCAGGGTGTCGACATCGTCCAGTTCGCGCGTGGTTTTGAACTTCAGCGCCTTCAGATCCGTCGGACGGTACAGCGCCGAGACGGGAAGTGGATCGATGGCCATGGTAGGGCTCCACAAGGCAATGGGCGGATATTCCAGCGCGGGAGGGCGCGGGCGCCCAGTATGTGGTCTTTCAAAGCGGAATTACCAACAACACGTCAATCCGCCGAGACTCCAGCACCACCCGCCGCGATCGGATCGCTAGAGCCTTGCCATCAACGACGATCTCGTCGAGAAATTTCCCGATGGCGAAGAGCTCCGTTCCGCCGTCCTGCATCGTCCGGGTGACGGTGAAATTGGTCCGAGCTGAGAGCACGCTGGCGCCCTGGTCGACAAGTCGGGTCGCCCCCAGGATGTGGCAATAACTGTGTGGCTCGAAGATATTGGCGGTGCGAAGCGCCTTGATACGATCCTCCAGCATGCCGCGTCCTCGGCAGTGCATGATGCCGATCGGCAAGCCCGCCGCATCGCTCTCCCGCGTGGTAATGTGATAGAGTGCATCGGCGGTGAAATATCCTGGCCACTCCTCCAGCCGGTCGTCGTCGATGGTATGGGCGTAGTCAGCCAGAAAGTCCGCCACCCGGGCCCGCAGATCTGGGTTGAGCACCGGGACGTCGCGCTTTGCCGCCGTCTTTGTCGTCATCGTCTGGTCCTCAGGCAAATCCCATGATCTCCCGATAGCCTTTCCAGAAGCCGCGGATCGCGACTTCGGTGGCGCGCGAGGCTTCGCTGGACTCGACGGTCTTGCCGCCCATTTCCATGAAGGCGCTGGCGCTTTGCCCGCTGCCTTTGGTGCCGCGCTGGACGAACTCGTTGATGCAGCCATCCTCAAGACTGACTAGACCAGCGGCGCCGGTGAGATTGGACTGCATGATCCGCATCCGCTCCTCGGCCTCGTCGTCATCCTCGTAGCCGATATACATCCAGAACAGCTCGGTCTTATCGACGCCGCGCGGGGTGAACCAGCGCACCGCCAGGGAGTTCAAGGTGAACTGGATCGCCAGGGTCGGAAACAGCGCTTGGATCGAATGGGTGATGCCATCGTCGAACTCGTTCCAGGCCTCCAGCAATTCAGGGCCGTTCAGGCGGGTTTCGTAGCTCGCGGAATGGACCTCGGCCGCCTTGTACTCCTCGGCCGCGTCAAGCGTGGCGCGTTTGGCGAAAGAAAGATGGTGCCAGGGCTGCGCGGCATCGGTGATCCGGATGCCGCCATCCATGTCGAGACGATTGATCTTGAAGGTTGTGTAGAAGGTGTGCAGTAGGGTCGCGTGATAGCTGTCCCGCACATTCTCGGCATAGAGCTTCCAATTGTTGTGGATAATCTGGCTGTGATAGCCGAGCAGCTTCAGGGGTCGGGAGAAATTACGGCGCAGGATCTTGCACATCTCGGTGCCGAAAAAGCTTTCCACATCCGGGGTTTCGTCCGAGAAGGTACCGAACACCATGCCGGCGAAAACCGCACTGCGCACCGGTTGCAGCCGGTGGTCCTTGACGCTGAAGTCATCGGGCATACCGCCCTTGCCGCGCAACCCGTCACGGAACGCCAACCCCATCAACTGGCCGCTCAGATCATAGGTCCAGGAATGATAGACACAGGACAGCGCCTTGGCGTTGCCGCGCTCCTTATGGCAAACCAGCGCACCCTTATGGGCACAGCGGTTGACCATCGCATTGATCTCGCCGTCGCGATCCTTGACCGCGATGATTGGTGTGTCGCCGATGAAGCTGGTGCGATAATCACCGGGCTCCTTCAGGTCTAACTCAAGACATAAAAAGTGCCAGACCGGTCCGCGAAAGATCCGCTCCTGCTCCAGCTTGTAGACCGCCGGATCGGAGAAAATCTGAAAGGGAATGCGGGTCACGCCCTCCTCGGGCCAGTCGAACGGTAGGACCTTGACCTTATCGGTCCGGACGTTCTCAGCTCGGGTATTTTCAGACGCGGTTTCCGTAGGCGTGGCGAGGGTCATCGGATCGACTCACAGTTTTATTCGGCGCAATATTCTGTCGGCTGCGTGGCCGGTTGTCTATCGCGTGATTATCCGGGTCTGAAACTCCGCCGTCGAGTTGGTGCGTGCAAAAGCGTTCTTGGGAACCGGCACTCCTAGAAATTGGCATAACGGCTGCCACCCCTCGGCGACGTCGTAGGTCAGCAAGCGTTCCGGAGCGATCGTCGCCTGAACCTCGCCAATACCGCGCTGAAGGCCAATCCACGGCGGCGCTATAGGCTGTGAAAACTTGGTCCCAGTCGGGCAGTTCACCGTGCGCGGTAGCCTGCCAGAATGGGAGTTGCTCGAGGTCGTTGAGCACCTCGAACATGTGGTGGCACGGTCCGAGAGTCAGCATTTCGAGCGCGACTTTGAGCGAGTTGGTTCCGGTCCGCCTGAACCCGGCGCCAACGACCGCAAGTGCCATGCCTATGCTCCGTCTGTGTCGCTAATCTTGCGGCGTGTGTCAGCCTGTGATGCCGATGTTCCAGGGAACGAATTCATGCCGGCCGAGGTCGAGCATTTCACTCTTAGTCTCACCGCCGGAGGCGACGTAGAGGAAATACTCGAAAATCCTCTGGCCCATTTTCTCCATATCCACCTCGCCATCGAGGATGGCGCCGCAATTGATGTCCATGTCCTCTTCCATGCGCTTAAACATCGCGGTGTTGGTGGCGAGCTTGATCGACGGGCTCGGCTTGGCACCGAAGCACGAGCCTCGACCGGTGGTGAACGCCACCATATTGGCGCCGCCGGCGATCTGCCCGGTCGCGGAAACCGGATCGAAGCCTGGCGTATCCATGAACACAAAGCCGTTGGTGGTCACCGGCTCGGCGTATTTGAACACCTCCATCAACGGTCCGGTGCCGCCCTTCATCGCCGAACCCAGCGACTTTTCCAGGATATTGGCGAGGCCGCCATGCTGGTTGCCGGGGCTGATAACGCCATTGATCTGCACGTCCCGGCCGACCGCGTATTCATCCTTCCACCAGCGAATCCGCTCAATCAGCTTCTCGCCGATCTCGACCGTCGCGGCGCGCGCCGTCAGGGTGTGTTCGACGCCGTAGATCTCCGGGGTTTCCGACAGCACGCCGGTCCCGCCATGGCGGGCCAGAATGTCGACAGCCTTGCCAAGCGCCGGGTTGGCGGTGATCGAGGAAAAACCGTCCGAGCCGCCGCATTGCAGGCCGACCATGATATGGCTCGCCGAAACCGTCTCGCGGGTGGCGGTATTGGCCTGCTCCAGCAGCTCTTCGACGATGGCGATGCCGCGGGCGATGGTCTGTCTGGTGCCCCCGGTCTCCTGCATCACCAGAGTGCGGAGCGTTTTGTTCGGTTCCAGGTTTTGGGTCTGGAACAGCCCTCCGATCTGACAGCGCTCACAACCCAGTCCGACCACCAGACTGGCGGCGACGTTCGGATGGCGGATGTAGCCGGCGAGGGTACGATGCAGCAGGTCCATCGGCTCGCCGGTCATCTCCATGCCGCAGCCGGTATGATGGCTGAAGGCGGCAACGCCATCGACATTCGGGTATTTGGCCAGACGATCCTTGGTGAAATAGTCGGCGATGGCATGGACCACGGTGGCCGAGCAATTTACTGTCGAGACGATGGCGACGAAGTTGCGGGTGCCGGCGCGGCCATCGGCGCGCATGTATCCCTGGAAGCTAGCGCGTTGTGCCTCGGGCAGAATGTCAACGGGTTTGAAATCCTCAGCATAACGATAGTCGCGCTGAAACTCCCGAAACTCCACATTGTGATTGTGCAGCATGGTGCCGGCCATCAGGTCCGATTTGGCAAAACCAACGGTCACGTTGTATTTCAGGATCGGCTCACCTTGGGAGATGTCGTGCATCGCCAGCTTATAGCCCGGCGGTACGATTTCGCGGGTCACCACATTGCTGCCCGGGATTGTCGTGCCGGTGGGGATCTCCTTTAACGCCACCGCGACATTGTCCGCCGCGTTCAGTCGGATCGCTGGTCCGCCCGCGCCTTTATCCTGAAGTCCTGCCATGATTTTTTCCTCTCAACTCGGGCCTTATGGTTTTGGGGCTTGTGGTTCGGGGGCAATTATCGAGAAACCCTATCGCTTTAGTTTGGGCCGCTCCAGGCGATTGCGCCATCCGCCGAGGCTCTAACCAACCCGATAAGTCTCCGGTGCGAACTTGGCGAAGGCGGCGGCGATTAACACCAGCAAAACGGTGCATAGAATAAGGGCGGTGTCCGGCCCCTGCACATCAACAATGTAACCGAGCGCAATTGGGCCGACGACGTAGCCAATATCACCGAGCATGCGAAACATGCTCATCGCCGAGGCATTCATCCCCGGCGGCGCCGAGTCGGCGGCATAAGCTGCTGGCGCCGAGCCGCCAATCGAGGAGGCGACGCCCCACAGAACATAGGCGCCGGCAAAGGTCGTCAAACTGTCGGCCGCTAAGAACAACAGAAATGATGCGCCGGTCATTACCGTCACCGGTACGATCACTGCCTTGCGACCCCAGCGATCGGCGATCATCCCCGAAGGGTAGGTCGCCACTAATCCAAGGATGCTGCCTAGGGCCATGCCAAAGCCGATTTCGGCGACCGAAAGACCGAGTTTGAAGCTGCCGATGATCGGGATGATATTGAACAGTCCACCGGTCCGGGTAAGCGCATTGATCAGCGCGATACTGCTGACCAGAACGAAGCCGGTATTTTTTGAAAGCAACCGGATTTGCGCGACGAAAGTCGGCCGCACACCATGCTTGCTCTCTTTGGCGCGGGCTAGGTGCCGGGTTTCCTTGACCGCAAAAAGCGCGACGGTGCTGGCGATCACGCTGGCCCCGCCACAAAACCAAAATGGTGCGGAGAGCCCGTAGAGTTCCGCCAGCAGGCCGCCGGGTAACGGCCCGATGCCAACGCCGAAGATGAACGTGCCCTGATAGATCGAAATAATCCGGCCCCGCCGCTCCGGGGTGGTGATGTCGGCCAGCACCACGGCCCCGGTGGTGACGATCATCCCAGCGCCGGCGCCGGCCACAAAACGAGCCAGCAAGAATTCCGGATAGGCGTCGGCAAATACACTCCAAAAATTTCCGACGGCCGACAATATTCCGCCGATGGCGAGCGCCGGCTGCCGTCCCCAATTGTCCGAAAGCCATCCCGACGGCATCGCCAGGGCAAACCGCGCCAGGCCATAAACTGCGATCGCCATACCTATCGCTGTCGCCGAGACCCCGAAAGTTTCGGCATAAAGCGGCAATGACGGCACCATGGCGCCGAAGCCGAGCTGATTGGTGAAGATCAGTGCGCACATCGCGATGAGAACGCGGCGTTCAAATGTCATTGGAGGGGGTCATTTGTGGGCGTTTGCAACCGAGGCAGGGATCGGAGTTTGGATGTACACCGATCCCAGCGTGGCGTCACGGACTTGCAGGGGACTACCGGGTTAGGGATCTTTAGGTTGGGTGATCTACGGCTGGGCGCGATCACAGACCAGATGCTTGCCATCTAAATCCAGCGGTGATTTGCCGTGCCGAAGACCGAACCGGTAGCTTGCCGCTCAATCAACCGGCACAGGTTCCTGAATAACCAACAGGACTGCCCAGTGGAACCGCATGGCAGCGACTACCGCAGACCTTGAGGGTACGCCCGGCAATCGCGCCCTGATCATGATGACCATGGCCGGGACCACGATGCTGTACTCGCTCACCATGACCATGGTGAACATTACCCTTCCACAATTGCAGGGCGCTCTGTCGGCAAGCCAGGATCAGATTTCCTGGGTGGTGACCTTGAACGTTCTGGCGACGGCGATCGCGACGCCGCTAACCGGGTCCTTGGTAGCGATGTTTGGTCGCCGGCAAGTGCTGCTTTTCTGCACCGCGAGCTTCACCTTGGCGACCCTGGCCTGCGGGTTCTCGACATCCCTGGAAAGCTTGCTGTTTTTTCGGGTGTTGCAGGGCCTTCTCGGGGCGCCGCTGGTGCCGCTGTCCCAGGCAACCCTGCTGCAGAGTTATCCGCGAGAAATGCATGCCAAGGTCAACAGCATCTATGGCATGTCGGTGGTCGTCGGGCCGGCCATTGCGCCGTCGCTGGGCGGCTATCTCTCGCAAGCTTATGATTGGCGCTGGGTGTTCTTTTTGATGCTGCCTCTGGGCGTTCTGGCGGTTCTGGGAAATCTGCGATGGGTGCGGGATGGCGGCCGCCTCGACAATGTGAAATTCGACTATGCCGGTTTTACACTGTTCTCGATCGCGATCGTCTGCCTGCAACTTCTGCTCGACCGGGGCGAGCGTGAGGACTGGTTCGAATCACTATATATTATATCGCTTTTCAGCTTCATGGCGATCGCCTTCTATATGTTCATCACCAACTCGTTCTTTCAGGCACAGCCCTATATCAATCCGAAGATTTTCTTCAATCGGAATTACATCATCGGGGTCTTCCTGGTCTTCGTCTATGGCGCGCTGAATTTCACCCCCCTCGTGTTGCTGCCGTCACTGCTGCAAAATCTGAAGGGGTATCCCGACACGTTGATCGGCCTGGTGCTGGCGATGCGCGGCGTCGGCATGATCATCGGCTTCTTCGTGGCGGCCCGTATGGGGCGCCTGGACCCCAGAGTCGGGATGGTCCTGGGAATGGGCTGTATCGGCCTCAGCGGCTGGGGGATGAGCCTCTATGATCTGAACGTCACCCTGGAATCGGTGTCCTGGGCAAGCGTGCTGCAGGGCTTTGGCTGCGGCGTGTTATGGGTGCCGCTGGCGGTGATCACCTTCTCGACGATGCCGCAGAACCTGTTTCCCGACGCATCGGCGTTTTTCCATCTCCTGCGCAATCTTGGTACCAGCGTGTTCGTGGCGCTTAGCGTCATGCTGTTGATCAGGACTTCGAAAATCAGTTATTCCGAGATGGCCGAGAAGGTGTCGCCCTATGAGGAACGATTGGATTTCCCTAGCGTTGTCGGCTCCGGAGCTGTGGATTGGACAAGCAGCCTGGGCGGCCTCTCCGCCGAGATCACCCGCCAATCGGCGATGATCGGTTATGACAATGCCTTCTATTTTTACGCGCTGACCTGCCTAGTGTCATTGCCGGTGCTATCGCTGGTCACGATGAAGCGGCCGAACAAATAATTAGAGCAATTAAACCTGATCGCACATGGTGGATGGCACCATCGCGTAGCGCCCGATAAGATCCGTAGACAATTTTGGAGAGCAAGACCATGCAGATGATCCGTGTTGGAGCGGTCGAGGAATTCGAGGATCGCAGCAAGCGGGTGGTGACGGTTGGCAACGCGGAAATCGGCGTCTTCCGGCTCGGCGATGATTTCCACGCCTGGCGCAATGTCTGCCCGCATCAGGGCGGACCGGTGTGTCAGGGTCGGCTCTATCCCCTGGTCCGCGAGAACCTCGATGATCAGATGAAAAGCCATGGCCGGCTGTATGACGAGGACAAATTGAACATTGTTTGCCCTTGGCACGGCCTGGAATTTGATATTCGCACTGGCAAGCACCCGGGCACCTCGGAATTGGCGCTGGACCCGGTGACTGTGCAGGTCGAGGCGGGAGACATTTATGTCCTCCTCTGAAGACCGGCCTGTGGACCTTTCTGTCGCCCGTCCCGGCGACGCTGGCGCGCCGATGCGTGAAAACGATCCTTATGCGGTGCTGGAGCGTGCCGCCGAGATGATCTGGGATCGGACCGAGAGCGCCCTAGCCGAAGGCGAGGTGGGACGGATCTCGGATGCCGCTGTGGCCAAGCTGATGACCGCCGCGGTCAAGCTCTATGCCGCCAAGGCCGATGGTGAAGCGCGGACTTTCCGTCCGATTTTGGGTGATTATGACGAGGTGGTGACGCCGACCGAGGCGCTGACCGCGGTGACCGAAGTGTTGCGCGCCCTGCGCCTCGGGCCAATGGAATTTGGCCTCTGGTCGCGCCGTCGACCCGAGGATTATCATGACACGCCCCAGCCCCACGCCCCACACCCCCAACCCCCGATACCGTCATCGGGCGAGGGTTGACTGCAACACCGCTTGCGGGAGCACGCCATGGACGCCGACATCACCAAGGCCGAAGACCATCCGGTCCAGAGCATTGATACCCACACCGATACCCGGGACTATCTCGCCCATTCGCGCCGGGATGCCGAGCGCAAGGGCTATGTTGACTGGCTGATCGTCGACGTTGACGCGCATCACGTGGAAAGCGTCAGCTGGGCCGAGGTCACCGAGTATATCGAGGACCCGGTGGTGCGCCATCAGGCGACTATGTACCAAAAAGAGCGCGTTGGCGCGCCGCCCTACGGATTGAATGGCGATCTTGGCCTGCGCTATCAAGATGTTGGCGGCCGGATCCCGCATCAGTCGAGTCAGCGTGAAAAAGTCGAGGAAACCGACGTGCACCGGGACGTGGTTCTGACCCGCCGGGCGATGCATGGCCTGGCGGTCAACTACATGGTGTTGTTTCCGACCCCGATGCTGTTTCTCGGCATGCACCCGCAGACCGAAATGGAGGTGTTTCTTTGCCAGGCCTATAACCGCTGGCTAACCGAGCGAATTTTGCCCGGAGAACCGGGGATCGTCACCCTGGTGGTGTTGCCGTTCAACACCCCCGACGAGGCGCTAAAGATGGTTGAGCAACACGCAGACAATCCCAACGTGATCGGCTTCTGCGTCACCTCAACCCGCTACAAGCCGGTGCATGCCAACGAGTATATGAAGCTGTATCGGGCGATTGAGGAGAGCGGCAAACCGATTGCCTTCCATGCTGGCTATCACTGGCAGGACCCGTCGCTAGCGACCTGCAACACCTTCCTTGGGATGCACTCCCTGGGCTTCACCTGGTGCAACATCGTGCATATGACCAACTGGATTTTGAACGGTATTCCTGAGCGTTTTCCCAAGCTGAAGACGCTTTGGGTGGAAAGCGGTCTCGCCTGGGTGCCGTTCCTGATGCAGCGTCTTGATGATCAATATCTGATGCGTCAGTCAGAGGCGCCGCTGCTGAAGAAGATGCCGAGCGACTATATGCGGGAGAATTGCTGGTACACCTGCCAGCCGATGGAGAAGAGCAACATGAGGGCGCTGGAATGCACCTTCGAGATGATCAACGCCGAGAGCCAGTTGCTGTATTCCTCGGACTGGCCGCATTTCGATTTCGACACGCCAAGCGTGATCCATGACCTGCCGTTCCTGAACGAGCAATCCAAGCGCAACATCCTCGGCCTCAACGCCGCGAAAATCTTCGGCTTGAACCCAAAGGGACCGAAGGCGGGGTAAGGGTTAGGGAATAGATTTTGTTGAAAGCGTTGGGGGCTTTTCTACAGTTAACTAAGCGGCAACCCAAAACCAAGGGGTTAATACCAACCTGCATTGATCATAACTCATGTCCATCGGGCTGCGGGATTGGGTACATGAGTTATGATCAATGCAGGTTGGTAGTATTATCGGATGATAGAGGATGTCACCCGCACCTATCTCGGGCGTGGACCCGGGCGCCGGCTGCTCAACGCCTATTACGATTGTGTCATCCCGGCGGTCGAACAAGCCGGTGGTGAAGTGGTGAAATTCATGGGTGACGGTGTCTTGGCGGTATTCGAAGACAGTGAAGACGCGATCGATTATGGCCAAAGTTGTAATGCAGTATTGCGCGCCGCGCGGCGCGCTCTAAACGGGATCGAGCGGTACAACGCCTCGCATCCGGACGCCAATTCGAATATGCGCGTCGGTACCGCGCTGCTTTATGACTCGGTCACCCCTGGTAGTGTCGGCTCTGGCGAACGGCTGGGTTTTACCGTCATCGGCAAGGACGTGAATTTGGCCAGTCGGATTGCGACGAAATATCGGGATCTCGACACCCCGCTCCTGATGTCGGCACCCTTCGTTGACCGGGCGCGATCAAAACCGTCGCGCTAGCGACTCTGGCGCCACCATTCAATCGGGAAATATTTTAAAACTCGATCCCTGCCTGGGCCTTGAAGCCGGAGCGGAACGGGTGTTTTACCATGGTCATCTCGGTCACCAGATCTGCAGCCTCGATCAACGAGTCCTTGGCGTTGCGACCGGTGACGATGACATGCAGATCCTTGCGCTTATTGGTTAGCGTCTCGACCACCTCATCGACCGGCAAATAGTCATAGCGCAGAACGATGTTCAGCTCATCCATCAGCACCATGCCATAGCTCGGGTCGGTCATCATTGCCTTGGCCTGATCCCAGGCAGCGCGGGCGGCGGCGATGTCGCGGTTCAGGTCCTGGGTGTCCCAGGTAAAGCCCTCGCCCATCGTATTGATCGTCACCTGATCGGCGAAGGCCTCCAGCACCTTGCGCTCGCCGGTCTCCCACTTCCCCTTGACGAATTGCACCACGCCAACGCGCATGCCATGGCCGATAGCCCGGCAGACCATGCCGAAAGCCGCCGTCGATTTTCCCTTGCCCTTGCCGGTATGGACGATCAACAGCCCGCCCGTCTTGTCTTTGGTCGCCATAATCTTGTTGCGAGCGGCTTTCTTTTTAGCCATTTTCTCAGCATGGCGCTCAACCTTGGCCGGATCGAGTTCAGCGGGATCGAGAGCGGAATTGGAAAGCTTGAAATCTTCAGGCATCGGGGCCTCCAGGGCGCGAGTGACGGGTAGAGTGTTTCATAAGCCGGCGCCTCCGAAAAGCCGACAGGTCCACTCATCTTCACAACGCCGCCACCTCGGGTTATCACCAACCGATGACTGAACTACACACCGCCCCGAACTTGGGCCAGATCGAAATCATGGCGCGTGAGGCGATGGCATCAATTCCCTCGGTCCTGCGCGAGCGAACCGCGGGAATTGCCTTTACCATCGAGGAATTTCCCGCCGACGAAATTCTCGCGGAACTAGAAATAGAGAACCCGTTCGACATTCTTGGTTTCTATTCTGGCGTGCCGTTCGGCCATGCCGAGTTGGCTGGCCCACCCGCAGATCTCGACCGGATCTTTTTATATCGCCGCCCGATCCTCGACTATTGGTGCGAGACCGGCGAGGACCTGATGCATGTCGTGCGACATGTATTGGTCCATGAAATTGGCCACCATTTCGGATTCTCCGACGCCGACATGGAGCAGATCGAGGAAACTAAGAGCGGGGAATGAGAAGGGTTTTTTATGCGCCGCGGTGCCCGCTCCAGAATATTGAGATAAATAGTAGGCACCGCTCGGTTAACGATCTTGTTCCACCTCGACAGGCTTATTTCTCAACGGCTTGGCCGCCCTTTCCATGATGCACATTCTCATCGTCTGCACGGCGAATATTTGCCGCGCTCCCATGGGCTAGGGGGGTGCTTCGGATCTTGATCGTGGCGGCCGGTTTGGGCTCGGATATCTCGGTCGGGTTCGCTGGAACTAAGGTCGGTTCCGGGAGGTCCCCGATGCCCGCTCGCGCCGGTTGGTCGAAAACAGCGACTATTCGCTATAGGGGATCCGTTCCCGGCCATTGGAGATGCGGGACTTTCGCGGCTTTGATCTGATCCTCGGGATGGATCTTCGTCACCGCCTTTGAGCTTATAGAACAAGGCGACAAGGGCCTGATCGCAGCTATACAGAACTAAGAACCGCATTTGGCCTATAGGCAGGGTTGAACAACCTACCCAGCGCGCGCCCGACGACTTGTTTCTCCTATTTGATAATCAACCGGCACGCGCCGAGGGGACCGAAATCGGCCACCACGTTCTGGTTCGCTCCGCCCGGCAAAGGCTGGGTCGTCGAGCCGGTGGTAACCATGTCGCCGGCCTTAAGTTCCTGGCCCATGGAGATCAGAAAATTGGCCAGCCAGGCGAGCACGATCATCGGCCCGCCATCGACATTCTTGCCGACGCCCTCACGCGCCACGACACCGTTTATCGTTAAAGCCACGGCTTGGTTCGGCAAGTCCAGCCGCGCGAAGTCGAAGTCGAAATCACCATGAATCCAGCAGCCGTTGGCGCCGTTATCGGCAATGATGTGTCCGATCCCCATCTCGTTCCAAACCGGAAATGGCGAGGTGACGATTTCAATCGCCGGCGCTGCCGCCTCGACCGCGCGCGCCGCCGCCTCAGGCGTATAGGGCGCACCGGACGCCGGAAGGCCCGCGCCGAGCCGAAGCGCGATCTCCGGCTCAAGAACGACGACATGATAGTCGGCCGCCTTGATGGTCAGTGGTGAGGCATGACAAAAGTTGGAGATCAAAACGCCGGCGAACGGTTCGCCCGTGCCCAGCATGTCGCGGGCTGCCGGGTTGGTCGCTCCGATTTTGTAACCCAACCGACGTGCCCCATCGACGCAGAGTAGCTTCTCGACCAGCGGCTCCTGAATCGCGTAACCGTCGGACGCAGTCATCGGGCGGCAAGATTCGGGCAGCGAATCCAGCTTCAGGAACTCCTGGCGCGCCTTGAACAGTTGTGAGGCGGCCGCCTGAGCGGCACTGACATTGAGAGGCATGGTTAATCTCCTGGTGGTAACGGTTGGCGCCGGTTTCAGCCAAACGGGTCGGTACTGGAGAAAAAAATCACGGCGTGCGGGATTAATGCACAGAGGGAGAATTCCCGTCCATGGTTGTTCTCCCGACGGGCCGCCGTTATAAACGCGCGGTTTCGATAACTGGCGAGGCTTGTCGCTCAAGGTCCCTCACCACCGACACTTGGATGCACCGCAATGCGTATAATTAGCGGCAACAATCCGATCGGCCCGGCAGATCGGGGTACGGTTGCGGCGCTCGGCAATTTCGATGGCGTTCATCTCGGCCACCGATCAGTGATCCAAGAGGCCGGTCGTATCGCCCGCGAATTGGGTGTTCCGCTGTCAGTTCTTACGTTCGAGCCCCATCCGCGCATGCTTTTTCAGCAGGACACAGCCCCTTTTCGCCTGACCGATAGTGTCTCGCGTGCCGAGGCACTCAGCGATTTCGGGGTTGAATTGTTGTTCGAACTTGCCTTCGATCAGGAATTCTCGCAGCTCTCGGCGGAGGATTTCGTGCCCCGTATCCTGGTCGAGATGCTTGGACTGCGGCATGTGGTCTGCGGTTATGATTTTGTTTTTGGTCATCGCCGCCGCGGTACGCCTGAAATGTTGGAGAGCCATGGCCAGGACACCGGAATCGGGGTGACCTGCATGGGGGCGGTGGCGGAAACCGATGGCGCGGTCTACTCCTCGACCCGGGTGCGCCAGTGTATTGCCGAGGGTGACCCGCGCGGCGCGGCGGAATTGCTTGGCCGACCTTGGAGCTTCAGCGCGACTGTCGAGCAGGGTGACCAGCGGGGCCGAACCATTGGTTTTCCAACTTGCAACTTGCAGATCGTTGATTTGGTCCAGCCGGCGCATGGGGTTTATGCGATTCAGGTGCGAGTCGAAGGCGACGAGGATTGGCTCCCGGGTGTTGCCAATTTCGGTCGTCGTCCGACGGTGAATGATCGCGGTGCGCTGTTCGAGGCGCATCTTTTCGACGTCGAGCGCGACCTCTACAATCAACGTCTGACAATACGCGTGATTGACTTTATCCGCCCGGAGATGAGATTTAGCGGCCTCGACGCGCTGACGGCTCAAATCGCCGCCGATGCCATAAGGGCGCGCGCCCTTCTTTCCGAGTGAAAGGCCGCCCCGGTTTGGGGCGCGGACGTCATGACCGTGGACTATAAATCAACGATTTTCTTGCCCAAGACGGATTTCCCAATGCGCGCGCGCCTGCCCGAGCGTGAGCCGGACATGTTGGCGCAATGGGAAAAGATCGATCTTGAAGGCCGCCTGCGCGAAAGCCGCCGGGGCAAGGAGAAGTTTATCCTGCATGACGGTCCGCCCTATGCGAACGGCCATCTGCACATGGGGCATGCCCTGAACAAGATTCTGAAGGACGTGATCAACCGCTCGCAACAGATGCTCGGCAAGGACGCGAATTACGTTCCCGGCTGGGATTGCCACGGTCTGCCGATCGAGTGGAAGATCGAAGAAGAATACCGCGCCAAGGGCCAAGACAAGGACGCGGTGCCGATCAACGAGTTCCGCAAGCAATGCCGGGACTCTGCCGCCAAATGGGTGAAAATTCAAACCGAAGAGTTTAAGCGGCTCGGCATCACCGGTAATTGGGACAACCCCTATCTGACCATGAGCTTCGACGCCGAAGCCCAGATTGCCCGTGAAGTCGGCAAGTTCCTGATGAATGGTGGCCTCTACAAGGGTGCCAAGCCGGTGCTCTGGTCAGTGGTGGAAAAGACCGCGTTGGCCGATGCCGAGGTCGAGTATCACGACCATACCTCGACCACCATCCATGTCCGCTTTCCGGTGATCAAGGCTTCGCAGACGATCCTGGAAGGGGCGTCGATCGTCATCTGGACGACCACACCCTGGACCATTCCGGGCAACCGTGCCGTCGCCTATGGCGAGGAATTTACCTACGCGGTTTACCAAGTCACCGAGATTGAGGAGAAGAGCACCGCCACGATCGGCGAGAAGATCGTTGTCGCTGCCGCACTCGCCGATGTCGTCAAGGGTGTGGCCAAGATCACCGCCATGAAAGAGGTTGGTCGCGTAAAGGGCAGCGGCCTTGCTGGTACCGTCACTGCGCACCCGTTACGCGGCAAGGGCTATGAATTCGATGTGCCGGTGCTTCCCGCCGATTTTGTCACCCTGGAGCAAGGCAGTGGTTTCGTTCACATCTCACCAGGCGCCGGCCTGGATGACTTTGTGTTGGGTCAGCAACATGGGTTGGAGATTGTCTCCACCGTCGACGATGCCGGTAAATTTCATGATCACATGCCAGTGGTCGCCGGCATGGATGTCATGGTGGATAACTACAAGATAGCTATGATTATCCAGGAAGCCGGCGGGTTGCTTGCGGTCGGCCGTCTGCTGCACAGCTATCCGCATTCCTGGCGTTCCAAGGCGCCGCTGATTTTTCGCACCACGCCGCAATGGTTCATCTCGATGGATAGCAACACCCTCAGGGACAAGTCTTTGGCTGCGATCGACGCGACGCGGTTCGTGCCGGCGCGGGGACGCAATCGGCTGCGCGCAATGATCGAGCAGCGCCCGGACTGGTGTGTATCGCGCCAGCGCACCTGGGGGGTGCCGATCCCGGTTTACGTCAACAAACGCACCGGTGAACCGTTGCGCGATCAGTCTGTCATCGACCGGATCGCGAACATCTTCGAGGTTGAGGGGGCGGATGCCTGGTTCTCCAGTGATCCCGCTCGCTTCCTTGGTGGCGACCATGACGCCAATGATTACAACCAAGTCCAGGACGTCGTCGAGGTATGGTTCGATAGCGGTTCGACCCATAGCTATGTCTTGGAAGCCCGACCGGAGCTGCAATGGCCGGCCTCGCTTTATCTTGAAGGCTCGGATCAGCATCGGGGCTGGTTCCACACATCGCTGCTGGAATCCTGCGGTACCAGAGGTCGGGCGCCGTTCGAGACGGTATTGACCCATGGCTTCGTGCTTGATGAGAGCGGCCGTAAGATGTCGAAGTCGCTTGGCAATGTGACCGCTCCGCAGGACGTGATCGACCAAAGCGGCGCCGATATTCTCCGGCTTTGGGTCGTCGGCTCCGACTATTCCGAAGATCTACGGGTCGGCCCCGAGATCCTTAAACGGCAAGTCGACCTCTATCGCCGGCTGCGCAATACGCTGCGGTATCTGATCGGTAATCTCGATAGCTTCCAGGAAAAAGAACGGCTTGATCCGTCGCAAATGCCCGAGCTGGAGCGCTGGGTTCTGCATCGCATCAGCGAGCTTGATGTAGTGGTGCGCAAAGGGATCGAAGATTACGATTTCCATCTGTTGTTCAGTCAGGTTCACAATTTCTGCGCTGTCGATCTATCGGCGTTTTACTTCGATATCCGCAAAGACACGCTGTATTGCGACGCCGTCACCTCGGACCACCGGCGCGCGGCGCGGACGGTGCTGGACACCCTGTTCAACACCCTTACCGCTTGGCTCGCACCGATTCTTTGCTTTACCGCCGAGGAAGCCTGGCAGCAACGCGCCCAAGACCCGGAGAATTCGGTGCATTTGCGGATTTTCCCCGAGGTTCCGGCTGAATGGCGCGACGACCCCTTGGCGGAAAAATGGACAACAATTCGGGACGTCCGCCGTGTCGTCACCGGGGCGCTGGAAATAGAGCGGGCGGAAAAGCGTATCGGCTCTTCTCTGCAGGCCAAGCCGATCGTGCATGTCACCGCCGCAGCACTGGCTGCCTTCAGCGACCTCGACCCAGCCGACATCTTCATCACATCGGGCGCGGTGTTGACCACCGAGCCGGCGCCGAGTGGGGCTTTTCATCTGGAAGAAGTTGCGGATGTCGCGGTGGTTCCAGCTCCGGCCGAGGGCGGGAAGTGCGAACGCTGCTGGAAAGTGTTGCCGGAAGTTGACGTCGCCGCCGAGCCGATCTGCGGGCGCTGTGCCGAGGTGGTCTCGACCGCCGGCGCCGGCTAACCGATGATACTGGGCCGACGATGATCGCCAAAGCGCCCATCGTCGGCCTTGGTCTTGCGGCATGTATCACGGTTGTCGATCAAGCGACCAAGGTCTGGGCCCTTGATGGATGGTTTTTCCCGCCCCGAACGATCGAGGTCACATCGTTCTTCAATTTGGTGGCAGTTTGGAACTCCGGCATCAGCTTCGGTTTTCTCGCCAATCATTCCGAGGCGATGCCCTATATCCTGACCGGCTTTGCGATCGTTGTGTCGCTCGGACTGACCATCTGGTTGCTCCGCGTTCACTCGCGATTGCTGGCGGCCGGACTTGGCCTAGTCATTGGCGGTGCGGTCGGCAACGTGATCGATCGGCTGCGATTTCAAGCGGTGGTCGATTTCATCGACCTGCATGCTGTGGGCTTTCATTGGCCGACCTTCAATGTGGCGGATGCGGCCATTACAATCGGCGTCGGTTTATTGCTGCTGGACAGCTTCAGCCGGCGCGACGAATAGTGATATGATGTGTACGCTCCTCAGATAGCCTGTTTGAAACTGGAGACGTTTTGTGAGCCATCCTTCTGCCCGGCCCTCTGCCCAGCCCTTCACCGGGATCCGCGCGCGGTTGGTTCTACTCGGCCTCCTGGCGCTTACCCCGGCGTTGTCCGGTTGCGGCGAGGTCCGCGACGCGCTCGGTTATGACAAGCAGGCTCCGGACGAATTCGCCGTGGTCGCCCGGGCGCCACTCAGCGTGCCGCCGAATTTTCAACTGCGGCCGCCGAAACCTGGCGCGGAACGCCCACAGGAACCACGCAAACGCCACGGCGCCCGTGATCTGGTTGTCGGGCGCACAGCCACGACCCCAGTGGCATCGCCGCAGGCCCTGACATCCGGCGATGGCGAGATCCGGCGCTTGCTCGGGACTGGGAAAGCCAATCCCGGCATTCGTGAGCTGGTTAATCGGGAAACTGCCGCCTTCGTCTACGTCGACGAATTTCTGATCGACAAAATACTATTTTGGAAGAAAAAGCCGGCGAAAGGCATCGTCGTCGATGCTAAGAGCGAGAAAAAGCGTCTGCAGGAAAACGCCGCGCTCGGTAAGCAGGTCACCGATGGCGAGACCCCGACGATCAAACGTAAGCGTGGTGGTCTTCTCGATGGTTTGTTCTAGAAAATTTTCATCTGACAACTCAGGGCCCGGCAACCAGCCCGATGGTGTCAGGGGGCATTGTCATTGTCGGCATGGCCACCATATCACCCGGTAATGCGCCCCAGTCCGCCCGGGAGGCCCCGTGACTAAATTTTTTCTGCGATCGTTGTTCCGCCATGCCGCCGTGTTGGCGCTGTTGCTAGTTCTAATCCCGACGGCTCAGGCCGGGGTCTTTGATCCTGCGCATTTCACATTGGAGAACGGCCTAGAGGTCGTCGTGGTCAGCGATCACCGAGCGCCGGTGGTCACCCATATGGTTTGGTACCGGGTAGGCTCGGCCGACGAGCCGCGCGGGAAATCTGGCATTGCGCATTTTCTCGAACATCTGATGTTCAAAGGCACCGACACTCTCGGTCCGGGCGAGGCTTCCAAGATCATCGCCAAGATTGGCGGCAACGAGAATGCCTTCACCAGTTACGATTACACGGCCTATTATCAGACCGTCGCCCCGGAGAAATTGGCCACAGTGATGGAGATTGAGGCCGATCGGATGGTCAACCTGAAGCTTGACCCCAAGCATGTACTTTCCGAGCGCGACGTGATTCTCGAGGAACGACGCACCCGCATCGACAACAGCGATGCCGCGAAATTCCGCGAGCAGATCAATGCCGCAATGTATCTCGCCTATCCTTATCGGATTCCGGTTATCGGCTGGGCTCATGAGATGCGGCAACTTTCACCGGAAGACGCAATCACCTTCTATCGGCGCTGGTACGCACCGAACAACGCCATCGTGGTTGTCGCCGGCGACGTCACCGCCGAGACGGTCCGGGGGCTCGCCGAAAGATATTATGGCCGGATATCGAAGCGGCCGATTGCCAAACGTAACAGGGTCGAAGAACCGCCACAGGTCGCGCCGCGCCGCCTGTCGATGACCAGTGCCCAGGTTGGCCAGGCCCAGGTCAGCCGCCGATACCTAGCGCCTAGCCACGGACACGGAGAGACCGCTCAGGTCAATGCCCTTGACTTGTTGACCGAGATCCTCGGCGGTGGCACCACCAGCCGATTGTATCGATCCCTGGTTGTGACGCAAAAAGTCGCCGTTTCCGCCGGCTCCTGGTATGGCGGTGATAACATCGGCCCCTCGACTTTTGGATTTTACGCCAGCCCGGCCCAGGGCCAGACCGTCGAAGATGTCGAGGCGGCGATCGACACTGAGATCAACGCCCTCCTGGAGACCGGCGTGACCGCTCCGGAGCTTGCCGCCGCGATAAAGCGATTGACCCGTTCGGCGATCTTCGCACGCGACAGCGTTACCGCACCGGCGCGCATCATCGGCGCGGCGCTGAGCGCGGGTCAGAGCATAGCAGAAATCGAATCTTGGCCCGAACGGATCGCCGCGGTTACCTCCGAGGATGTGATTAAGGCCGCCCGCGCAACCTTTAAGATCGATCAATCGGTGACCAGTACGTTGTTGCCGAAGGTCGCGAAATGAACCCCGTCATGGGCGCCTCCCGCCACCCGTGCCGGTTCGCCGTCATGCTTGCCGCGCTGTTGCTGTGGTCGTCGACTGCCAACGCGTTCGAGATCACGCCGGTGACCAGCCCCAGCGGAATCAAAGCGTGGCTGGTCGAGGATCATAAAAACCCCATCATCACCATTCACGCGACCTTCTTGGGAGGCGCCAGTGGCGATCCGGCGGGCAAGCCAGGGCTTGCCAATCTCGCGTCCGGGCTGTTGGACGAAGGAGCAGGGGAACTTGATTCTACAGCCTTTCAGAAGGCGCTCGCGGATAACTCGATCTCGCTTTCCTTCAATTCAAGCACAGATTTGTTCTCAGGCACCCTCAGTACTCTGACGGAAACTAGCGAGGAGGCATTTCGCCTGCTGCGCCTAGCGCTTAACGAGCCGCGCTTCGATGCCGCGCCGCTGGAGCGGGTACGCGGGCAGGTGATGGCGGGGTTGCGGAGCCGTAAGGAAAACCCGAACCGGATCGCCGGGCGGGTCTGGTGGAAAGCGGCTTTTCCCGATCATCCCTACGGCGCGCCGCGCCGGGGGACCGTTGTGTCGCTGCCAACTATCACCAGCGCGGATCTGCAAGGCTTTGCCAAGCGGACCTTCGCCCGGGACAAACTCTATATTGGTGTCGTCGGGGATATTTCAGCGGAGCGCCTGGGGCAAGCCCTGGATCAGGTTTTTGCTCCTCTGCCCAAGGCTTCCGGCGCCGTGCCGGTTCCTGATGTTGGATTGGCGTTCAGCGGTGAGACGATGATCGTTGAACGCCCAGTACCGCAATCCGTGGTGGTCTTTGGCCATCGCGGCATTCTGCGCGATGACCCGGACTGGTATACGGCGACTCTGTTGTTCGAGATTTTATCCGGCGGTTTCGGCTCCCGGTTAACCGAGGAACTCCGAGAAAAGCGCGGCCTGACCTATGGTGTTTCGACCTATCCTCTACCGCTTGAGCATGCTGGACTGATTGTCGGCGAGGTTTCCACGGTGAACGATCGGGTAGCCGAGTCAATTGGTCTGATCAAAGAGATTTGGGCCACGTTTGGCGCCGAAGGACCGACGGCTGAGGAAGTGCGGAACGCCAAGGACTACGTCAACGGGTCCTATGCCCTGCGTTTCAGAAACTCAGGTGCGATCGCCGGTGTGCTGGCCGCGATCCAGCGGGAGGATCTCGGTATTGATTATATCGAACGGCGAAGCGGTATCATCGAGGCGATTACCGTGAGCGACCTGAAGCGCGTCGCCAAACGATTGTTCCGGGCTGATGAACTTACTTTCACCGTGGTAGGAAAACCAACTGGCCTTGTGGCGACTAGACCGGCGCCCGACCCTGAATCGTAGCAATTCGCGCTCTTAAATAAACCGGGATACGGGGTCGACTCCGCCGGCCCTTACACCTATATTTCGAGTGTAGGTCCCAATTAACCACAACATGTAGTCATCTAATGGCCCTGAAACGCGAATGGTTGGACAATCCGGCGACGCCTCGCATTCGCCGGCTTCCCGAGGGGCTGGTTAACCGGATCGCCGCTGGCGAGGTGATCGAGCGACCGGCTAGCGCGGTGAAGGAATTGGTAGAGAACGCGATTGATGCCGGCGCCAACCGGATCGATATCTTGATGCGCGAGGGCGGGCGGGCTCTAATCGCGGTCATCGATAACGGCCATGGAATGTCCGCCAGCGACCTGATCCTCGCCGTCGAGCGCCATGCGACCTCCAAGCTTCCGGGCGATGATCTCGGACATATCCGTACCCTTGGTTTTCGCGGTGAGGCCTTGCCCTCGATCGGCTCGGTCAGCCGGATGAACCTCACCTCGCGGGTCACCAGTTTCGACGGCGTTATCGCCGAGGATGCCTGGGCCATCTCGGTCGAGGGCGGGACCATCGAAGGCCCCTCGCCAGCGGCGATCAATCACGGCACAAAAGTTGAGATCCGTGATTTGTTCTTCGCCACCCCAGCGCGGTTGAAGTTCCTGAAAACGCCGCGGACCGAGTTCAGCCACGCCGTCGAAGTGGTTGAGCGGCTGGCGATGGCGCATCCGAATATAGGCTTTACTCTCGGCGACGGCAGCCGCACGCCGGTCCGCCTCGGCGCGGCGCAGGGCGACCTTCTGGATGCCCGACTGTCACGGCTTGGCGCAGTAATTGGGCGGGAGTTTGAGGACAACGCGCTGGCTATCGAGGCGGAGCGGGACGGATTTCTGCTGACCGGCTATATCGGGCTGCCGACGATGAACCGGCGCACCTCCAGCCATCAATTCCTGTTCGTCAATAGTCGGCCGGTGCGTGACAAGCTGCTTTATGGTGCGGTTAGGGGCGCATATGCCGATTTTGTCGCCCATGACCGCCACGCTATGGTTGTGTTGTTCCTGGACGCGCCGGAGGAAGCCGTCGACGTTAATGTGCATCCGGCGAAGACCGAGGTGCGGTTTCGCGAACCTGGTCTGGTGCGCGGGTTGATCGTCGGCTCCTTGAAACGTGCGCTGAGTGAAGCTGGACATCGGGCCTCCTCGACGGTTTCGACGGCGGCGCTGGGAGCCCTCGAGCGCTCCGCTGGGGACCGATCCGGTATGTCCTGGCCGAGCTATCAAGGCGGCTCGATGCCAAGCCGGTTACCGCGGGGGCTGGCGGAGACCAATTTCGCCTATCAAGCGCCAGAGGCCGGCAGCAACCTTGGCATTGCCGGCACGCCTCTGGCTCGACCGGCGGGGAACCCTGACGGGGGGTCGGATTTAGGCCCGCTGCCTAAGCCCTCGGCACACCCGATGGGCGCCGCCCGGGCGCAGCTGCACGCGACCTACGTAGTCGCCCAGACCGCGGACGGCATTGTCATTGTGGATCAGCACGCGGCGCATGAGCGGTTAGTCTATGAGCGGATGAAAAAAGCCCTCGCCGAGGACGGCATCAAGCGCCAGATCCTGCTGATCCCCGAGGTGGTGGAGCTGGAGGAAGGCGCGGTCACCCGGCTCGCCGAACGGGCTGGCGAGTTTGAGCAGTTGGGACTGGTGCTGGAAACCTTCGGCCCTGGCGCCGTGGTGGTCCGCGAAGTGCCGGCTCTGATGGGGGAGGCCGATATCCAGGGTTTGGTGCGGGACCTTGCCGAAGATCTGGTGGAGATCGGAGAGGCCCTGGCCTTGGAGGACAAGCTTGGTCATATCTGCGGCACCCTGGCTTGCCATGGCTCGGTCCGCGCTGGACGCCAGCTTAATGCCGATGAGATGAATGCCCTGCTCCGCGAGATGGAGGTGACGCCCCATTCCGGGCAGTGCAACCATGGCCGTCCAACGTATGTGGAATTGAAATTACCGGACATCGAACGACTGTTCGGTCGCCGTTAGGCTATAAAGCTCGCCATAGAGCTGCTTTTTTCGAGCAATCACGCGCCGTTCCAAAGGAGCGTGGCGATGCAGGGGCCGAGCCATGAGCGCGGTTTCCACCGTGAGCCTGCCGGACGGACTGGCCCTGATGGATGGCCGGTGGGCCAGGAATTGATCCACCCTGGACAGGAGGAAGGTCTCTCTCCCTCCGCCAACACTCAAAAAAGTTAAAGGAAACTGGTACGTTTCAATGACTGTGCCAGAGGAATTACGAGGTCCATTAGGCGGTCAACTTCGCCGTATTACGGCTACCTCCGATAAAAACCAGGCTAAAAAAGGATTACCCGAGATCGCGCTACAAATTCAGACGCAAATTAGTAAAACTGAAAAGGAATTGAAATTAGTAAGATCTCTCGCAGAGGATACCTAGTGTGGCAGGCGCATGTTTTGTGCCAATATAAGCCTCACGCTCGGAGCAAACCGAGCGCGCTTCAGGAGGCACGGAATGTCGAATGACGACGGGGTGATTAAAATCATCCCCTTGACCCTGCACATCGGGGCCGAGATCCACGGCGTCGATTTGAGCCAACCTCTGTCGGAGGCGACCAGGCGGGCGATCAACGAAGCGTTCCTGACGTGGAAGGTGGTGTTCTTCCGTGACCAGAACCTGGACCACGCGCACCATATCGCCTTTGCCCGGCAGATCGGCGAACCGACCATCGGCCACGCGGTATTCGGCCATGTCGAGGGGTTTCCGGAAATCTATTCCGTGGCGAAATTTCGCACCGCGCAAGCGCATCGCACCGCCAGGATGCAAAGGCCGTGGACCGGGTGGCATACCGACATCACCGCAGCGATCAACCCGCCGCTGGCGTCGATCCTTCGGGGAGTGACGATCCCGCCGCATGGCGGCGATACGCTATGGACCAACCTGGGGGCGGCATATCAGGGGCTTTCGGAAACGTTCCGCCTTTTCATCGACGGGTTGCGCGGCATTCACCGGTTCGAGCCACCCCGCGGTGCGTCCAGCGACACCGCCTATGACAAAAGTATCAAGCGACGCGCCTTGGAGAGCGAGCACCCGATCGTCCGTGTGCATCCGCAGACCGGTGAGCGGCTGTTATTCGTCAGTCCATCGTTTCTAAAATCGGTGGTCGGGCTCACTCCCCGCGAAAGTGAGCAGGTGCTGGAGCTGTTATGGGAGCAGCTCGTGCGGCCTGAATATACCGTGCGCTTCAAATGGCGGGCCGGCGATGTTGCGATGTGGGACAACCGGGCGACGGCCCATCTGGCCCCAACCGATATTTTCGAAAGCGACCACGATCGTCAGCTTTATCGCATCACCTTGGTGGGCGACATCCCAGTTGGCGTCGATGGCAGGGCTTCGGTAACCCTGAAAGGCCAGCCAATCCTGGTGGTTGAGCAAGAATTGGCGCGCAATGAAGTGTAGAATTCTACTCACCACGACCGTTACCGCCCTGATACGGGTGTTGACCGGGACGGTTGACGCGCAAGCCTTTGTATAGACTGCATATTCTAAGAAACTGCATGCAGGAAATTCGAAGTTGAAAAATATCAAATGGAACTGACCGTCGATCAAGCACTGCAGAAGGGTGTTGCGGCGCATAAGGAAGGCAAGCTTCAAGAAGCTGAACGCCTTTATCGGTCTATCTTGCAAGCCCAGCCAAAGCACTCCGATGCGAACCATAACTTAGGAATTCTAGCCTTCTCTGTGAACGAGTTAGAGGCTGCGCTCCCGCTATTTAAGACAGCCCTTGAAGCCAACCCGAAGATTGAAAAGTTTTGGCTTAGCTACATTAACGCCCTCATTAAAGGAAATCAGTTTGACCATGCTAAGAAAGTTGTTGAAAAGGGGAAAAAAGCGGACTGTCTAGAGAGAAAGTTGATGCCTTAGAAGACCATTTAAACGTATCTCTTGCTAATTTAGATGGAAAACGATCGAAGCTGAATGGATTATCTCCGGCAATCAAACTTCGTGAAGCGGGCAAATATCAAGAAGCCAAAGAATGGCTGTGTAGATTTATAGATTGCCATTCCAATGACCCAGAAGCTTTGTCTTTGCTCTCTCAAGTGCTCTTACTGGATAAAAAAGAGGCGGAGTCGGAGAAAGCACTTTTAACAGCAGCATCTATTAATCCAGAGCTACCGTCTATTTATCGTAATCAAGCAAGATTGTTACTAAAGCAGTCTAAACCCGCAGAGGCGCTGGAAAAGGCGCAATCTGGGTATGAGAGATCGTTTGATGATCTAGAAAGCTTACTTGTCTTAGCCGCTTGTCTAGGTTCGAACCAAAGAGATCAAGAAGCGTTGCTTTTAATTGAAAAGATACTGAAAGTCAGACCAAATTATGCTGAAGCGTTTGCGAACAGAGCAATTATTCGATTGCGGGCGAAGGATATATTTGGGGCTATCAAAGACGCAGAGATGACTGTCTCCATTAAACCTCATCTGGCTCAGATTTGGGGGCTATTAGGATCTCTACGCTACCAAATAAAAAATCTATCTGGTGCAATTGAAGCACTAAACAAAGCCCATGAGAATGAGCCAAATAATGTTGGCTATATGATTGATCTGGGCGAGTTACTTAGCCAAGAAAATAAAGCGGGAGAAGCCATCGCCATCCTTGAGAATGCAACTGAACTGGCTCCTGGAAATGACAACGCATGGATAAATCTTGGAGTAGCTTTCCAGCAGAACAAAAAAAATGAAAACGCAAAAACAGCTTATGAAAAGGCTTTAGCTATCAACCCTAATTCAGCTGAGGTTTCGAGCAACCTTGGGGCTATTGCAAAAGATTCTGGAGACTTGAATTCTGCTCTGCAGTATTTTGAAAAAGCGTTGGAGATCAAACCGGACTATGCCGAAGCCCATAGCAACATGGGTGTTACGCTGCAAGAACTGGGTAGACTAGAAGAGGCTGGGGTAAGCTACCAAAACGCTATATCATTGGAACCAGACTATGCCCTTGCATACTACAATTATGGTGTCGCCCTAGAATACCTGAATCGATTGGATGACGTACTGGAAAATTATGACCGCGCTATTGTCCTAAAGTCCGATTATACCGATGCTATATTCAATAAATCTCTACTTAAATTACGGACAGGGTTCTATATAGAGGGGTGGCGTTTGTATGAGCGGAGATGGGAAAAAGAACCACGAATTACAATTAACAAATCATATCAAAAATCTTTATGGTTAGGTGATGAATCTATAATTAATAAAACATTATTGATTTATCCAGAACAAGGGTTAGGGGACTATATTCAATTCATTCGCTATGCTGACTTGGTTGAACAGTTAGGCGCAAAGGTTATTCTTGAAGTCCCTTCAGAGTTAATGACGCTTTGTTCAACGCTAAAAGGACAACGTATCCTCATTGAGAATGGCAAACCGTTACCTTATTTTGATTATCGCTGCCCTGTGATGAGTTTACCATTAGCATTAAAAACCACTGTAGAAACCATTCCTGCGCAAATTCCTTATCTTTATGTTGGGGAAGAAAGGAAAAAACGATGGAATAGGAAACTCGGAAACAAAATATCTACAAGAATAGGGTTGGTATGGGCAGATTCTAATAGTCTGCGAAAAGACAAACGCAGTTTGTTCCTCAATCAATTAACACGTGTACTTGAACTACCGTTTGAATTTCACTCTATCCAAAAAGAAGTTAGGGAAATTGATATAAAATCTCTAATCGATTTTCCTAGAATTCATCAACACCAAGACGACTTGTTGGACTTTTCCGATCCTGCGGCGCTGATTGATGCAATGGATTTAGTCATTTCAGTGGATACCGCGGTTGCTCATTTGTCGGGAGCGATGGGTAAAAAAACATTTTTATTATTACCTTATTTAGCGGATCATCGTTGGATGTTAGATAGAACGGATAGTCCTTGGTATCCTGCGGTAACTTTGTTCAGGCAACCTGCAATGGATGATTGGGATAGTGTTATTACTGAGATCAGGCTGTTGCTATCAGATTAGCCTCACCTCGGTAATGCGCGACAGACACTCGCCCTGATCAGCCAGCGGTTTCCATTCTTTCAACGTTGTCGCAAAATCACCGCTTTGAGCAACCTTGAATTCTTTATCAAAATCCTGCGCCCACACAGCCCCAGCACCGCCGAGTAAGCCTGTGAAAATCACCAGCGTTGTGAGAAGTCGTTTCATCAGCCAACCACCCTTTTCATCGGACGTTCGGATATTCCAACATACCTTGCGTCAACTCTACGGAAGATTGACGTTAGCAACCTGCAAAAAATCCTAGTTATACATAGAGGAAGAACCATGAGAACTTCTTCGTCGCCATCTCCTCATAAACAGCGGACGAATGGATAAACCACGCCAACCACAAAACTCATTAAAAAACTGTTTTGTGTTGCAGATCAGATGGCGAGACTGGGCCGGCACATATCGCCCGGTTGCGCGACTTGATACCCTGATCCCGAAGGGCTGCCATGTGGGGCGGCCCGAGGGAACCAGCCATGGCGAAGATCGAGGTCGAGTGGGACGGGCCCGTCACCACCATAATCATTAACCGGCCGGAAGCGCGCAACGCCCTCGATCTCGAGGCGACCGGACTGCTGCACAACGCCTTGATTGATTTCGAAGAAGACGGTGATGCCCGGGTGGCGATCCTCTGGGGTGCCGGCGGAACGTTTTGCGCCGGCGCGGACCTCAGGGAAATGGCCGACAAGGGAGCGGTCTACAAATCCTGGGCCGGCACCGACGGCCCGCTCTCGCAACCGTTGTCGAAACCGCTAATCGCCGCCGTCGAGGGCCATGCCGTGGCTGGTGGATTGGGCGTCGCGTTGTATTGTGACATGCGGGTCGCCAGCGAGACGGCGATCTTCGGCGTGTTCTGCCGCCGCTTCGGCGTGCCGATGAGTGACGGCACTACCGTGCGCCTGCCACGATTGATCGGCACGGGCCGGGCGCTGGACATGCTCAACACCGGCCGGCCGGTCGATGCTTTCGACGCCAAGGTGATGGGGTTGGTGGACCGGGTCGAGCCCACCGGCCACGCTCGGATCACCGCCGAGGCCATCGCTCGACACATGGCCGAGTTTCCCCAGGTCGCCATGAGGGCCGATCGCTGGTCGGCGCTGCACCAGGGCGGGCTTTCCCTCACCGAGGCGTTGGAGCGTGAAGCCGAGGGTGCGGAGAAGGCCAAGCGCGTGGATGCGGCAAACGGCGCGGCACGGTTTTCCGATGGTGATGGGCGAGGCGGGATCTAAGGGCGATCAGGTTCAGGCAGGAATCACAGCGTGCTTTTCGCCGGCACCTCGCTCACCGCCCATGGAATAGACGCTCTCGAAGGCGACAAATTTGTGAGCGTCAGGATTGGTCTCCGCAAGCAGCCCCTCCTCCAGCAGGATATGATAGGGGCTGGTCCCGGAGATATTCCGCGCGTCGTCGCTTCACGTGCCGCGTCGATGACGATCGCCGACTGACCCATTCCGAAATAATCGTTCGAGCACCAGACGGTGGCGTCGACTTGGCTGCCGTCATCGCGATAATGGGTGTCGATAGGCAGCCGGCCCGCCTGCTTTTCCAGATGCGCGGAGCCCCGGTACTGGTCCTCAGATTTGATCCGGGTAAGCTTAGTTTTGTAAAAATCGGCGGCGGAGGTGGTTTTCATGGCCTCCAACGGGGTGGCCGGGATGGGGTCGATTTTCCGAACCATGGTTGTATATGAAGCACGCTTTACCGCTTATTTCCAGAACCGCCTCATCCCCGCCCGCTTGACGGTCGCGCCGCCCCCCCCTATCTTAGGGCTTATGTTGACGTATGCGGCATACGGCCTCGGCCTTCGACTTACCAACCCGGCTCTCTAGAGGGTCCGGGTTCGAGTCGTTTACCATCCGTGTTTTCACCGCGCGTCAAAGATATCCCATGACTTCATGCTTGCAGATCGAACGGAACCGTCCGTCCGTCCAGGGATTTCTGGTGTCGGATAGGCTGGCCGTCATGCACCCTGCGCGTAGTGCCGGCTGGCAAACGTAGACACAGAGATACAACGTTTACCTAATTCCCGCGCCGACGGCCGCCCGATAAAGGTCCAGGCCGTGCGCGTCTATCAGGAGTGAGTTCCGATGAACCGCATGCCGATCGAGAAATATACCGCCTTTCCGCAAATTCCCGTTCAGAACCGGCAATGGCCGGGCCGTACCATCACCAAGGCGCCGATCTGGTGCAGCGTAGATCTTCGCGACGGCAATCAGGCGCTGGTGGATCCGATGGACGGCCCGCGCAAACACCGAATGTTCAAAGCCCTGGTTGAAATGGGGTTCAAGGAGATTGAGGTAGGCTTTCCCGCCGCTTCAGATACCGATTTCAACTTCGTGCGCGCGATCATCGAGCAAGGTCTGATTCCCGATGACGTCTACATCCAGGTGCTTACCCAGGCTCGCGAGGAATTGATTCAGCGGACTTGTGAGAGCCTGCTCGGCTCAAAGAACTGCATCGTTCATCTGTATAATTCAACCAGCACTCTGCAACGCCGGGTGGTTTTTGCCTCGGACCGGGCAGGGGTGAAGCAGATCGCCACTGATGGTGCGAAGATGGTGCGGGACCGAATTCCGATGCTGGAAAACGGCGGCTCGACCGTGCGGCTGGAATATTCGCCGGAAAGCTTTACCGGGACCGAGCTCGACTACGCCCTGGAAGTATCAGAGGCGGTCATGGACGTTTGGCAGCCGACGGCGGCGAACCCGACGATCATCAACCTGCCTTCGACCGTGGAGATGGCGACGCCAAATATCTTCGCCGATCAAATCGAATGGATGGGCAATAATTTCTCTAACCGAGAGCGGGTGATCCTGTCGGTGCATCCGCATAATGATCGAGGCACCGGCGTGGCCGCGGCGGAATTAGCGCAGATGGCCGGCGCCGACCGGGTCGAGGGCACCCTTTTCGGCAATGGTGAGCGAACCGGCAATGTCGACATCGTTACCCTGGGGCTGAATTTGTTTACCCAAGGCGTCGATCCGGCGCTGGATTTCTCCGACATCAACACGATGATGGAGACCGCAGTGCACTGCAACCAGTTGCCGATCCACCCTCGCCATCCCTATGCGGGGGAATTGGTGCACACTGCCTTTTCCGGCTCGCACCAGGATGCGATCAACAAGGGCATGAGGGCGCTGGAGACGACCAACAGTCCGCTGTTCGAGGTGCCCTATCTTCCAATCGATCCCAAGGATATTGGCCGCGATTATGAGGCGATCATTCGGGTCAACAGCCAGTCCGGCAAGGGCGGCGTGTCGTATATTCTCGAGAACGACTACTCGATCCGGTTGCCCAAGACGGCGCAGGCGCAGTTCAGCCAGGTAATCCAGAAAATCACCGACGAAACCAGCCAGGAAATAAGCGGCAAACAGATTTGGGAGGCCTTCGACAAGGCGTTTATTTCCCAAGGCGGACCGTACACCCTGGTGTCCTTCTCTTCGCAAGTAGCCTCGCGCTCCAACGATCTTGAACGGATTAACGCCACCGTCGCCCATGGCGGCAAGGACCATATGATCGAGGCGACCGGTAATGGCCCGATCGCCGCCTTCGTTAAGGGTATGCGAGAGACCTTCGGGCTGGCATTCCGTCTGAAGGATTACACCGAACACACAAGAACGGCGGGCTCGGAGTCCGAGGCCGCCGCTTATATCGAGCTGAGCGTTCCTGACGAAAATGGCGCCAGCGTGTTCGGCGTTGGTATTGACACGTCGATCACCCTAGCGCCGATCAAGGCCGTAGTCAGCGCGATTAACCGCATGTAATCGGCACGGGCGCGCGTGCACTCAAAGCGCTTGAGTGATCGAGTGACCCCATCCGGCTTGCTACGGGCGCGTTTCCGCGAACAGCGCCATAGCATTGGCCTTGGCCGACAGCGCGGCAAGTGCTGGCAGGGAATTGTGCTCCATCGCATAAGGCGCCGAGGCGCCGACGAAATCATGGGCGATGACAGCGGTGATACCCGCCAGGGTTATCTCCGCCCCGTGCAACCATTGCCCGGTCGCCGCCGCAGCGAGCGCCTCAAGCGCTTGCAGACCCGATTCGGTTTGGATATCGCACCGGTCTACCCATCCCTGATAGACCTTTTCGGCCGGTCGGCGATTGCGTTCGTATGACGATGAAACGCCTTTTTCCATGACCCCATGTGCAAGCGCCGTGGTCCGCAGGACCGCCCGGCGCGCCGCCCCGGAGGCGGGTAATAAACGCCGCTCACCATCATGCGCCTCAATGAGGTGATCGATGATCGCCCCGCTGTCGATCAACGTTTCTCCATCGTCCAGAATCAGGGCTGGGACCCGGCCTACCGGGTTGCTTTTAAGGATGTTGGGCAAGTCGTGGGCGGTTGACAGCATTTTCTGCTCGTAGTCGAGGCCCAGATGCCGAAGCACCACGGATGTCCGGCGAACAAAAGGCGACGCATTGCGTCCAACGAGAATCATGGCTTTTCCCATTGATTGGATGTTCCGGCAATAACGGTATTCGCACAGCCTCGCAAGCGGTTCGCCAGAAGGTTGCGGTTAAGGGTCAGAATTTCTGTTCATTTTACCTCAAATGGGCGTGTCAAGGCAGAGCATCGGCGATATAGTTGGAAGATGAGTAAGAAAGTCCGAAATGGCTAATGACGACGAGTTGGATACGGAAACCCGCCGAGGCTTACGAATCCTTGCGGATAGCACCAAGGCAAAGGGTAGCGACGGCGCCGCGCGACGACTTTACAACGCCGCTGATACCGGAAGTGCGGCGGATTACCAGCAAGCCAAGGCGTTGTTCGACGCTTTGCCGCCCGAAAAGCGCTCCTCGATCCAGTCAATAGCCGAAACCAAAGCGACGACATTGCGGGAAACCGAGATACGCCGAAAATTGAACCCGCCGACCCAACCGAAGTCCGGCCTTGTCGAATTCGCACCCTGGAAATTGGCCGTGCCCGATAGTACCGAAGGTGTTTTCCAGCTGCAGGAACCCAACCGGAACCAAGAGGGTAACAATTGGGATTGGCAGAAATTGCCCGAAGGTGCGGCCTCGAAAACAAGGCGCAAGGCGCGCACTCCGAAGGACAAGCTTGATGCTCTGCGTGAGGAAATGCTACGCACTCTCAAGTATTGATCAAGCGGTTTGGGATTGGCTTCACAATGAGAGCGATCGCCGCGGTCTCAAGCAACAACAGAATCCATAACCCGCCGATATAGTCGCCGGACAGGTCGCGAAGCATCCCGACCATCCAGGGCGCTAGAGCCGCGAGCACGTACATTACGACGTTGATCATCGCATAGGTCCGACCAAATCCGGCCGTCCCGAAGGCCTGGCGCACCAAGATTGGTGGCAGGAGCACGATGGGGCCGACCACCAGCCCGGCGATGGCGCAACCGACTTGAATGACCAGAAACGAGTCGGCGAGGGCTAGCACCGCCATGCCAACCCCAAACAGCGCATAACTGCCGGCGGCCAAATGCGTCGCAGGAACGGCCCGACTGGCCTGCGCGACGACCAGACGCCCGACGGCGGAGGCGAGCGCAACCACGGTAACGGTTGCCGCCGCGGCGCCTGGTTTGGCAAGGACGGAAACGATGGGGATTTGATGAGCTAAGAAGCCGACCTGGCCACCCAGGCCAAGCGCCGCCGCCACGGCAATGCGCCAGAATAGCGGGTCCCTCAGCATTATCTTTGCCGGCATCGCCGGCGCAGCCGGGCTTGCCGTTGATATTGGCTCCGGTCGTCCGAGCCTGGCCAGGACGACGACGACCAGCGCCAGCACCGCTAACACGGTCGCGCCGGCCACCAGCATCGTCGCCTCGAATCCGTTGCGCGCGCTTGAATAGACCAGGATCAGGGGAACCAAAGCCCCACCAAAACTAGCCCCGGTCAGCGCGACCCCAAGAGCGACGCCAAATCCCCGATCAAACCAGGGCGCGAGGGTCGGACTGATCGCCGCCGCCGCCAAAGCCGGATAACCGAAGCCCAGGATCGCGTAGACCGCGAACATCTGCCAAGCTTGGGTTACCTGACTAAGCGCGATCAGGCCCAGCCCTATACAGAGCGCACCGATTGTGACGACCGGGACCGGGCCACGGTGATCAATCAGCAGGCCAACACCGATCGTACCGGGAAGGCTGGCAATCCAGAACACCAGGATCGCCGTCGAGACCAGCGCTGTCGACCAACCCATGTCACGGGTTAACGCATCCATATAGACGCTATGACCGTAAAACACCGCACCCCAGGCAAAGGTCGCCATCAAGAAACAGGCGGTGGTCACAATGATACACGCGGATCGGTGCCGGCTTACCATACCCATCGTCCGGAACCTGCTCCCACCGGGTGGCTCTCCCTTCTTTGGTCGTTCCCGCACTGGGTGTTGTTCCGATTAGTATCAGCAAGGCCGTTTCACCGGGGTTGAAAACACGCCACTATGACATGAATTTTGTCTCGATCCGCGAATCGGAATCCATGCTGGGTAAACGCGGCCCAAAGGAGCCTGCTCAATGCTAAGCCTGACACTCAAAATCAACGGCGCCACGCACCACTTAGCGGCGGAGAGCGATACACCGCTGTTGCAGGTGTTGCGCAATCAGTTGGGGCTGACCGGCGGAAAGCTCGGCTGTGGCCTGGAACAATGCGGGGCCTGCGCGGTTCTGGTGGATGGGGAAAGTCGACTGAGCTGTGTTGCGGCAGCCTCGGAGTTCCAGAACAAAGATATCGTCACCATCGAGGGATTAGCCGGTGAAGGTGGCTTGAGCTCCGTTCAACGGGCTTTCGTTGCCGAGACCGCGGCGCAATGCGGCTATTGCACGCCGGGGATGATCATTGCCGTTACCGGATTGTTCCGGAAAATCCCGCAGCCTAACGACGCACAGGTCCAGGACGCGCTGGCCGATCATCTTTGCCGTTGTGGGTCGCATGCCCGAATCCTTGCGGCGATTGACCGGCTGCGGCGGGAGGTTTGAGAGCATGGCCGAAAACCTCAGTTTGACTAAAAATCCGGATCTCGATGCCTGGATTTCCATCACCACCGACGGACGCGTTCTGGTGCGCATGGGTAAGGTCGATATTGGGCAGAAAATATCCTCCGCCGTCGCCCGCCTGGCGGCCGAGGAACTCGACATTGATCTGAGTCGCATCGTCATGTTTCGACCGGACACGATCGATGGTCCCGACGAAGGCATGACCTCCGGTAGCAACTCGATGGAAGAGTCCGGAAACGCCGTTCGCTTGGCCGGGGCCACCGCTAAAGCGCATCTGCTGGCATTGGCGGCGGTCGCCCTGGATGTCGAGCCCAGCGGTCTTGAGGTTTCGGACGGCGTCGTTACCGCCCGGTCGACCAACCAAGTCACCAGCTATTGGGAGCTTCAAGGAGATAAGCCGTTTGGGGTCCCGATCGATATCAATGCGCCGGTGAAGCCTGCCGCCCTGACAACCTTGATTGGCCGTGCATCACCGCCACTTGACCTTGCGGATATTGTCACGGGGCGCCATGTCTTCGTCCACGATATGAACATGGCGGGCATGCTTCATGCCCGCCCGGTTCGCCCACCGCATGTTCACGCTCGGCTGGCTTCGTTGGATACCAAAGTACTGGAACAGTTATCGAATCGCGGCTTCACGGTGGTCCGCGATGGCAGTTTTCTGGCCGTCACCGGCAGTGATGAACATGCCGTGATCAAGGCCGCGCTAACCTTGGCGGACGCAGCAAGCTGGACCAGCACACGTGAACTCGACACGACGAACATCACCGAGCAACTCACCGGTAATGAGCGGCTCAGCATGCGCGTGGTCGACGGGGTGCCGGTAGACGGACCGATCCCCCTAATGCCGGCCCGGCCCGCCGGTCTAAAAGCTAGCCTCGCCGCGCGGTACGAACGCCCCTATATCATGCACGGCTCGATTGGCCCGTCGGCGGCCTTGGCCCGATTCGGCAGTGACGGACTTGAGATTTGGACCCATAGCCAGGGCATCTATCTTTTGCGCGCCAGTCTCGCTGAATTATTCTCGATGCCGATTGAACAGCTACGCCTGCACCATCGGCCCGGCTCGGGTTGCTATGGCCACAATGGTGCCGACGATGCGGCGGTCGATGCGGCCCTGGTCGCCCGCGCCATGCCGGGAACGCCTATTCTATTGAAGTGGACCCGCGCGGATGAGCACGCCTGGGAGCCCTATAGCCCGGCGATGGTCATGGAGCTTTCCGGTGGTATCACGGCGGATGGAACGATCACCGCGTGGAGCCATGAGACCTTTAGCGACACCCATGTCCTAAGGCCGCGCCCCGGGGTGGCCGGTCTAGGACCGTCGCGACTGTTACCCGCCCAATTTCTGGAGAACACACCCACCATTGTCCCACCACCGCCAAACCTCACCCATCACGGCGGCATCCACCGCAACCTTGAGCCCCTATACCGGATCAAGGAACCCCGGCTGATCAAGCACTTGGTGCGGGGATTGCCACATCGGACCTCGGCGCTCCGTACCCTCGGCGCCTTTGCCAATATCTTCGCGCTTGAGTCTTTCATCGACGAATTGGCTGCGGCGGCCGGCGAAGATCCGGTGGATCTGCGTTTGCGACATCTGGATGATCCCAGGGCCCGTGCCTGTATCGAAGCCGTGGCGACACGCATCGGCCCCCTCGACCAAGCCCCAGAGGGGCACGGGCGCGGCCTGGCGTTCGGGCAATACAAGAATGCCAAGGCCTATGTTGCCGTCGCGGTCGAGCTTGCGGTCGACGATACAGCAAAAATTCATCTGAAACGGGTGGTGATTGCCGGCGATGCCGGTCAGGTGGTCGACCCGACTGGCGTCATCGCGCAACTCGAAGGGGGGTTCATCCAAGCCGCGAGTTGGACCCTGTACGAGGCGGTTACCTATCAGGCCGACGGCATCACATCGCGCGATTGGCAAAGCTATCCGATTATCGGTTTCGACAATATTCCGGACATCGAAACGGTGCTGCTCGACCAGCCGGATGCAGCCTTCCTGGGGGCCGGTGAAGCGGTATGCGGTCCTACCGGAGCGGCGATCGCCAATGCCGTGCATCGATCGACCGGGGTCAGACCCCGCCAGTTACCGTTGACGCCAGACGCATTGCGAGCGGCGGCCCTGTCGAACTGATCATGCCATTACCGATCTCAGCGTCTATATCGTTCGGAAATCATACCTCGCTTTTGGGCAGCCCAGGAATATGGCCATAAAGTGAATCGACGAAACCACCATCCGTGAGGATATTTTGGCCGGTGACATACTCGGCCTCGCGCGATAGCAGGAAGCCGATGACGTTAGCGATATCCTCCGGCTCTCCGACCCTGCCCCACGGAACCAGAGCCGCCCGGTCACGGGCGATCTGGTTATTCTCGTAAACCTTGTGGGTCAGCGGCGTGCGGATCATGCCTGGCGAGACGGTGTTTACGTTGATGCGGTCGGCCGCCCATTCCTGGGCCAATACCTGGCAAAGCGAGATCAAGGCCGCCTTGCTCGGACCATAGGCGCCCATCTTCGGGTGCGCGCCCATGCCGGACATCGACGCGACGGCGACCAGCGCCCCCTTCGACTCCTTCAAGGCTGGGTAGGCGGCCTGGGCGAGCAGTAGGGTGGCCCGGGTATTCACCGCCATCAGCTTGTCCCATTGCCCGACATTAAGAATGTTGAGCGGCGCCGGGCTGGTGATTCCGGCATTGCTGACAACTGCGTCCAGCCCACCAAATGCTTCCACCGCCTTGGCCACCATCAGCCCCGGAGCGACCGTGTCGCCGAGGTCGCCGGTCAGCACAATTACCTCGGCGCCGGCATTACGCAGTTCGCCGGCGAGCACGACGACTGCGTCGGTCTCACGGATCTCGCAGGCCGCGATCCGGGCTTTTTGGCCTTTAGCATTGGCCATCTCCACCAGTCTACGGCAGGTCGCACCGCCAATTCCAGGACTAGCTCCGGTGACGAGTGCACGCATGGCGATCTCTCCTTGAGGCTCGCGTCTATCGGGGATTGCCGGGCCTATTGAGCGGCGCTGGCATTGCGTTCGGCCTGCTCCCCATAGGGGTTTTCCGGCATCTTGAGGTCTCCAAGTCGCGGCATGACCTCGTCGGCGAAGAGCTGTAGATTGGCGCGGGTCTCGTCATAGGACAGGGTGCCGCCTTGGCCCATGATGATCAGGTTGCCAAAGCCGCCGACCTCCTGGTTAAAGGTTTTGATCTGCTCGAAGACCTGATCCGGCGTGCCGGCGAACACGGTGCGAGCGTCCATGAACTCCTGCACCGTGGCTTTGGTCGGGTCGACCGTGCGGCCATCTTTGGTCTGCACCCGCGCGACGGATTGGGTCGGCCCCGTCTTGAGCGCCGCCACATTGACTGGGGTGGGATTATAGCCCGGCGGATTTTTGAACGGCTCGGCGACAATCGGCGAAGTGCGGACATACCCTGCCACCTTGTCGGCGCGCCGACGCCCCTCTTCCTCGGTGTTACCGACACCGACGAGGGCACAATAGGCGAAGCGATCATTGGGCGCCGCCCAGCCCTGCTCGGCGGCGCGCTCCCGATAGGCGTTGAACATTCCCGACGCGATCCCGCCGGACAGTAACGCGGCGGCCACATGCCGACGCTCGGCAATGGCGCGGCCACTATGCGGGCTCAACGCGGTGATCCAGACCGGCGGATGCGGGCTTTGCCACGGTCGCGGCCAGATGTTCACCTGACGATAGTGATAGTGCTCGCTTTCCCAACTGAAGGGCCCGTCATGGGTGCTCATCGCTTTGAGGATAAGATCGTGGGCCTCCCAAAATCGGTCCATCAGGCGGACCGGGTTCATGTTAGCGGGTGCAATTTCGTAAGGTGCGCCCTTAACCAATCCCATCTCCAACCGACCGTGCGAAATCACGTCGATCATCGCCATTTCTTCGGCTACCCGGACCGGGTCGGGTCGGTTGGCGATCGGGTTACCAAGCAGTAGCAGACGTACGTTCTTGGTTATCCGGGCCAGGATCGACGCGGAGACGGTGATCGCCGGATTCAAACAGGTGAGGGTACTGTGATGTTCGTTCAGCATGATGTTGATGCCGAGTTCATCACAAAGCTGAAATTCGTCGTAGTGGCGATGATAGATGTCGGCGCCAAGTTTCGGGTCGTAATGGCTGTTCGGGACGTTGACCCGGAAAGTACCCATCTCGTAGCCGGTATCCCAGGCTTGCGGATAGGCCATCTCGGAGAAATGCCAGACTTTCATTGCTCTTCTCCTTTTAGGTGTTTGCGCCAGCGAAGGCGTTAATGTGCCCGGCGACGGCATCGGGTTGCTCAAGGCTCGGATAATGCCCGGCATCGCCGACGATTTCGAACCGTGCCCCCGGGATCGCCGCCGCATATTTTCGGCCATAGTCGGTCGAAACCATGCCGTCTTGCTCACCCCAAAGAACCAGGGCCGGAATATCCACCCGATGCAGCCAATTGGTCAGCTTGGGGTTGTGTAGGTAGGGCTTCCAGCCGAACAGGACGAGCGCCTCGCTGTCGCGAACCATCGCGGTCAGACCCTCGTCACTCATTGACGCGACGTCCCGCTGCCCTCGGGTCGGATCGGCGTACAGCGCTTTGGCGATGTCCGCCTGGTATAGGGCGTGGATATCGGTGATGTCGCGAGTCAAACGATCGCCGAATTTCACTCCTAAAGCGTCGATCAGCACCAGCTGGCCGAACCGTGAGGTCGATCGGATCGCCATCTCCGCGGCCACCCATCCACCAAAGCAGGCGCCGACCAGCGCCGCATTCTTGAGATTCAGATGCGCCGCCAGATCGAGCCCGAAATAGGCAAGATCATCGACGGTGCTATACGACCGCGGCAGGTCGGAATGGCCAAACCCCGGTAACGTGGGGGCGAAGACCTGGAAGGATTCTGCCAGCTTTTCCAAGCAGGCTTCATGCCCGGCGAGCCCAAAACCGCCATGCAGAAATAACAGCGGCGGCCCGGCCCCCATCGCTGCTAGGTCTACGGAAACGCCGGCAACCTCGATCCGTTCCACGGTTAGCGCCATGAGTAATTCCCTCTCTGTTCCCAGCATCTTTATGTGGAATCAGCCGAGGGGGTAGAGGGGCGGCGGAACTATCAGGAGGCTGATCGCACTGCCGGCCCGTTACTCGCGAAACCGGCGCAGCACATTGTCGATCATCCGTGAGATGCTATTTTTATAATCCTGATGTGACAGGCTGCCACAAAAGGTGATCGAGCCGACCGAGAACACGGCGCCACCCTTCGGGGTCTCGAAATAGGTGATATCGGCGCGGATCAACTGGTTGTGCGGCACGCCGGTCACGGTGTTCCGTTGTGAGAGCTGTTCCTCGAGCACGGCAATAAAGCTCGGCTGGTGGTTCTCCGACGAGGCGATCACCACCGCATGCTCCGGCGTGCCGAGGCGGATGTCGGCCCGGTCCAGCTCGAACCCGGCCGCGCCGCCACCGGATAGTCCGAAATTGCCGAGGATCTCTTCATTGATGCCCTCTAGGATCCAGGCGGCCCGAGGATCATCGCCCCCCGCCCCTCGGCGAAAATAGGAACCCTCGAACGCGCCTTGGGATGAAAAGCCGACCCCGGCTAAGAGCTGTGGCGCGCGGCCATTTCGGCGCCACAAGCCGCCATAGGTGCCATCGAAGGCGTTATAATACTCCCCCGGCTCGGCGGCCCAGGCGCGGATGCCGCCCTCGGCCCGGCGGATCTCGACAATCCCCGGCAGGTCCGGGTGCCTGGCGACCCGCCAGTAAAAGCCGTTGCCGCCCATATACATCAGTCGCCCGCCGCGCTCCTGGGTATAGGTGGTGAGCGCGTCCAGGGTTCCCTTGGTGTGATACTCCGGATGGGAGCCGGTTAGCACCACCTTGTAGGGTGCCAGCAATTCCACGCCCTCGTCGTCCAGGTCTTCATCGGTGACGATGTCAATGTCGTGCTCCAACGCGTCGAGCCAGTCGATCAGATGGGTGTCGGCGGGAAAATGCCGCATGCCCGAGCCATAGGGATCGTCGAAGGTCAGGAAGTTGTGCCGCATGGTCATGATTGGCCGCAGTCGCGACGAGTAACCAACACCGCTGTCGTCAGTGTGCAGGTTGTAGGTCGAGTGCGCGTAGTCGGAATGGTCATCCGGCAGGTTTTGCGCCGCGCCCCAAAGCCGCCCGCGCTCGCGGAATTTGTGGTCGGTGGCCTCGCGCGCATGGTTGGCGTAAATCTGGTAGGTGAAGGTCGAAGCCAGGAAGACCGCATTGCTGGTCGGTTTGCCTTTATGAGGCCGGACGTAAAACGGGATCACATCTTCGGCGTGTTGGCAGCGCAACCGGCATCCGTAGATCCCACTCGCCATGTCTTCGGGGATCCGGAAGACGAAATCATCCTCCCAGCCGCAATCGTAGAGGTCGTCGTCATGAAAATGGATGGCGGCATATTGCGAGGGCGCATGGACGAAGCGCATCTCGGCGCCGTCCCAATTCGAGCCGGTCACCGCCCGGGCAGGCAGGTTGACCAAAGCGCCAACCATGCGGTGTGGTCCGCTATCGCAAATCGTCATCGACGAGATGTCACGACTGAAATCCCAGGCGGCGAGGAGGTTCTCCGGCCGGTTGCCATCAAACAGACGCCGAACATCGGCGGGGTCGGCGCCCGACAATAGGAACGGGTTTTCGATCTTCCCATTGAAGTGGCGCGAGATCTCGCGCTCTTGCCGCGCCGCAATCAGGAGATCCGCCGTGGTATCGAGAACCGGGTCGGTATCGAGTGTCGTCGTTGCAGCGCCAGCATCGTCCGACATCATTTGCGGCACCAAGGGCTCCTGGTGTACCGAAAGGATCATGGTGGCGGCGTCATAGCGGGCGCAGATCCGATACCAGGCATGCCGGCGCATCGGCTTGCCGACGATGATCGAGACCGCGTCATCGCTCTCGCCGCCGCCGATCCCGCGACCAAGGGTCACCGCCGCGCCCTCCGGCCCGATCTCCAGCGAGAAACCAGCCCCGTTCTCGTGGTCCCATTTCGAGATCACCGCCACCGGCCCCTTCGATGGTAGGGTCGGCCAGATCACCGCGCCGACGCTGAACGAGGTCAACCCATGCAAGGCCGGATTATCACCGACCTGGGCGTAGGAGCCAAGATGCACCGGCTGGAACCGGGAGGGATGGGGGCCGGCAATATCCGCCTCGACCGGTCGCAGCTTGATACCGGGGCCCTCGGGATTTGGGTCACCATGAATGATCCGCACCACATCGACCTGGTAGGCCTCTTCAAAGGTGCTGCTGATTTTGAAGGCGATTCGCCCGCCGGGCGTAGCGGACAATCGGTCGGTGTATCCGGTTAATGGCAGCATGGTTTGTTCTCCCTACAACGGCTCCACACCCGTGATAATGCCGGAGAACACATCTGATTTCTCCCCCATAGCGATTTCCCAGGCTAGGCTTTCCCCGCTGAGGTAGAAATAAGGCTCGATAAATAGGGGGAGGCAAGCGGATGTCACTGTCCAGCGTTTCCGACCATGACGCCAGTTCGGCAAAGTTTCTGCGTGGAAAATATGCGATTTGCGGAGTTGGTGAGACCAGCTACCGGCGTGGCTCCGAAGAGTCGACGCGCTCTCTCGCCACTTGGGCGATTTCTAATGCGATGCAGGATGCCGGCATGCAGTCCGACGATATCGACGGCATGCTGAGTTATTCCGGTAACGACTCGACTTTCTCTCCCTGGGTTGCCGGCGATCTTGGGATCCGACTTAATTTTTACATGGACGTGCATGGCGGCGGCTCGTCTATTGAGGCGTTGATCGGGATCGCTATGGGGGTGATCGAGGCCGGGATGTGCAAGACGGTAGCAATATTCCGGGCGATGAACGGTTATTCGGCGGTTCGGATCGGCGGTACCGGCGCCCGCTCGGCAGCGCCGATCACCGGGGATCAAATCCACCACCGGGCCTATGGCTGGCAAAGCGCCGGGCAGATGTTCGCACCGACCTTCTTGCGCCATATGTACGATTACGGCACCACGCCGGAGCAGGTTGCGGCGGTAAAGGTGGCGCATTCCAAGCACGCCTCCAACAACCCCAAGGCCTTTTACAAAAAGCGCAATACGGTCGAGGAAGTGGTCAACTCTCGGATCATCTGCAAGCCTTTGCATCTGTTGGATTGCTGTGTTGAGACCGATAATGCGACCTGCATCATCGTCTCCCGGGTTGAGCGGGCGCGAGACTGTCCGAACCCGCCGGCGGTTATCCAATCGGTGGTCGGCCGCTGCTGCAAACCGCGCATCGACATGCACTATCAGCATGGACCAATCTCGACCGTGGCCGGGCATTACGCCAAGGAAATCCTCTGGCCGAACGCAGGCCTTGGGCCGGAGGATGTCGACCTTACCGGCTCCTATGACGCCTTCACCTTCACCACCATGTTACAGCTTGAGGATTATGGTTTCTGCAAGAAGGGCGATGGCGGGGACTATGTCTCTAACGGCACCATCGAGCTTGGCGGGAGAAGGCCCAATAACACCTCGGGCGGGCATTTATGCGAAGGTTATACTCACGGCATGAACATGGTGATCGAAAACACCAGACAACTGCGCGGCGAGGTCGATGATTCCTGCCCGATCGGCCCTGACGGTAAGCGCCAGCACACCCACGACTATCGCGAAGGCGGTTGCCGCCAAGTTAAAAATGCTGAGGTCAGCGCCAATTTAGGTTGGGCCATGCCAGGCACCGGCTCGGCGATGGTGATGGCCAAGGATCATAGGTAAGGGGAGGCCGACCATGCCAATTCAAGGCGACTACATGGGCATGACGCTCACTATCGAAGATCTCGACGGCGAAAACCGTGACTTCTTCCGCCATTGTGCCAATCGCGATTTCCGGCTGCAACGCGGCAAGCAAAGCGGATTGCTGCGCTATCCGCCGACAACCGCCTGTCCCTGGACCACCGACCGCGAGAGCGAGTGGGTTTCGGTCGAGGGCAAGGGGGCGGTGCATTCCTATGTCGAGGTGCACCACCCCATCCAGCCGGCATTCCGCGACAAGGTGCCATATATGATCATCCTCGCCGATCTAGACACTCAGAAGGGCCAACCTTCGGAGCATGAGGCGATTAGGGTCGCCGGAAACCTAATGACCCAGGACGGAGAGTTCGCCCCGCCGGAGATGATCAAACGGGTCGGCATAGGCACCAGAGTCAAGCTGGTCTATGTGGACGTGACCGATGAGTTTGCTCTGCCGCACTGGGCCATCGACCAAGACGCTGAGCAGCCGGAAAACCCGTGGCGCTATCCCCAAGAATGAGGTTGGGGCGCCGGTCAGGTTATGCTGCTTTGGCTTGATTAGTCAGACGATCATCAAGGACCGCCAAGCGGATCGCGGAGGCACGCGATGTGGCGCCCGGAACGTTTGTCGCGACCCATTCGACTGTCTCGTCGAGCGATGTCTGGTTACGTCGGGCGATGTCCGTCAATCCGTCCCAGAAGAATTGTTCCAGGAAAACAGTAATCCGCCGATTCTTGAAACTGAGATTCATGCGCACCCGCTGGATTTGATGACGAAACTCGACCTCGTTTGATGTGTCATCGACACATACCGCGGCCAAGTGAACCCGCACGGCACTGGTCAAACTGGCGCCACTGCCTTTCGATAGGCGTGCAGCCTTGCTGACGATGATGTTGGGGTGGGTGCCTCGCGCCTTCGCCACGAGACGAAGCGCATTCCAGTAGCTCTGTTCCAGGCGCATACTGGTCCGGCGTCCGAATATTTCAACGTTTCCGATGATACGCGACCCGCAATCGGCGGCGCTGGACAGGTGGATCTTGGTAGCCATTGTAGCCATTTATAGGGTCTCCTATTGGAGTTTAAAATCTTAAGGTGTCGGGGTATTTTGGTGTCAAACAAAGGTGTCGATTTATTAAGATGGGGAAGCACAACTTTGCATGTCAAGCGAACATGCCACGTTTGAAAAAAAAAATGCGTACTTTTTTACGCTCTTCAATCGAAAAAGGTGATCAATTTCGTTAACGTGTAGAGGAGGTGGTCGGATGACCTTCGGACCGAACGTCGATGGTCTGTATCTAATGTTACGGATGAGTGCACAATTGTTTTGACCAGGACGGGAACAACCGCAAAGGTGTTGTCTCGCGGTTGCGCCATTCCGGACCGTCTGCTCGGAGGCATTAACGAGCGGGACTGGAGCCCGACCCTCAAGACGTTGCTCAGATCGAACAAGCGACGATCCAGTGTGGCCGTCTCACAATGTATAGAGCTGGCATGAGGCTAAGGACGAGGTCGGTTTCATCTTTTGTCGTAACCGCAAGGTTTTGGAACGCGATGCAAATACCTTCGGTCCGGTTCTAGGCGTTTATGCCAAGGACGTTTTGGAAGGAGACGGGTTAAGCACCCTTGAAGCGTTTTCTCGCGTTACCGTTAATGATTTGACAGCCGACATGCCGATGGAGTTCTTCATCGCCAAACACGCGGAAGCTGCCTGCGCCGCCCATGGGGGCGACTACACCGGGAAACGCCCCGGGAAATCCATGAATCGTATCGCGATGTACTGATGCAGGACTGCCTGCGGGCTAATTATGAGACCACGCAGGGCAGTTTCTTCCAGAGGCTGATGTTACCGCTTGGGGGATATGTGATCTCGGCGGTGGATCATCATTTTACCAAGTTCGACGCCAATCTCGGGTATCCGGAAATCACCTCGTATTTCGACGTTAGTCAAATTTCTCCGATCGTGCTGCGAGGCAGGTAACCGTCATCGGACGGTGATGGGCCGATACATTATGGAGCGAAAACGCTCGCCAGCCAGATCGGGATACGGTCGCCGGAAAGTGGCCCCACCAACGCACCGATCAGCAGAAAAGGCGCAAAGCAGATGGGGGGTCCTTTCGGCCTTCGCCCCGACCACAACAAGGCGTAACCAATCGAGGTGTCCAGAGCCGACGCAATCAACAGCGAAGGGGCCAACGCCTCCCATCCGAGCTAGGCGCCGATTGCCACGAACAGTTTGAAATCTTCGGTCCCGATTGCCGTGCGTTGAAGGGCGTGGGCCGCCAGCACGTTGATCACCCAGAATGTCAAATAACCCGATAATAGCCCCGAGGACCGCCGCGCTTGGGCTAACGAACAGGCCAAAAGCATTTAGCAGCAACCCCAGCCAAAGCAATACCAACAGGTCGGAGATCAAATAGTGTTCCAGATTAATTAAGGCGATGGCGAACCGGACAACGCCCATTCCTGCGGCGTGGTTCCGGGCATAAGCGCGGCTCCCACCGCTCCAAGGATCTCGTCGATCGGGTAGCGGAGTGAAATTCGCCCATTGCAGGCGGAGCACCGACCCCGCAAGGGGCAATAACCCGGCACCGGAATATTCTCAAGCGCGCGCAGCAGGTTACCACAAGACGGGCAGTGGCGCCGAGGGTATGCACGGGTCAACTACCGGAGCGGTGGAGCCTCCATTCCCTTAATAGCAAGATCTTTGCTCTGTCCGTACACCATGCACGTAAGACGGTGGATGACCACGTTGAGGGAACTGCCAATCAGGAGCCCGAGGACGATCGGGGCGGCAATCGATGAGATATCACTCATATCGACCATGCGGATCCCAAGAGGCCGTGGCAGCACCTGATTCCGGGATCGCCATGTGGCAACGACACGCCCATGGTCGCATGGTGCCTCGACATTGACGATGTTCGAAATTCTGGGTGAGGCCCGAATGCCTCCTGAAAGGTATGGCAGTATATGCGCCCGCGTTGAGGCCCGGTAGCCCGCTGGCGACGGCCTCTAGGTGGTGGGCACCGGTGCCGCGCGCAGCAGGAACGAGATAACCGAGCCGGCAAAGATGTCATTTCGATCGCCTGCCACCATATGAGCGGCATTCGCGACGTTGACATATTCAGCTTGCGGGCATTGCTTCAGGAAGCTTTGCGCTCCCTCTTCGCTCAAGACATCGGACAAGCCACCGCGCACCAGAAGGACCGGCAGGGTCAGATTGTCGGCGGCGAGGCGCAGGCGCTCTCGATAATCCGGCGCACCGGGTCGGCTGGTCCGGCGTGCCGGGTCCCAATGCCAAACGTATTTTCCGTTGGCCGCCAGCCGAACATTCTTGGCCAGCCCATCAAGATTGCGCGGGCGTTTGCGATGCGGCTGATAATTGGCGATTGCCGCGGCAACCTCCTCCAAACTGTCAAAACCATCTGGCTTCTGGTTCATGAAAGCCTGTATCTTGGCCTGCCCCTCGGGCTCGATCTGTGGCGCCATATCGACCATCACTAGGGCGCTGACATCCAACTTTCCTTCACCGGCTGCAATCAGGCTGGTTCCGCCGCCCATCGAGGCGCCGACTAGAACCGGCCGCTCAGAACCCAACGCTTTGGCCACACAGCGCAGATCCTCGACCATATGGTCGCCGCTGTAGTTACCCTCGCCGGCCCAGTCGGAATCGCCATGGCCGCGCGCATCGAAGGCGACGGCGTGATAGCCGGCCTCGCCCAAGGTCTCCCCAGCGCCTTTCCAAGCATGTCGGGTTTGTCCGCCACCGTGCTGCAGCACAACCAGCGGCCCGTTGGGATCTCCCCAGCTGTCGCCGGCGATCTTGACGCCTTTATAGCCAATCCAAACATGCATCGGGATCGGGGTTCCGAGCAAACGCTCTCCTGCACTCATGATTAAGGCGTCCTTGGTGGCTAGAGTCTACAGGATTAACAGGGTCGCCAGACGCCTGCTTGAGGTCAAGACCGATCCGCGTCCCGGGGGCGCTTGGAGTGAAATCGCCACAAGGACGATATGTGGCGGCTTGTTGTGGTCATGCGAATGTTGAGCTTTGCCCGCCCCGAAACCGGAGCCGCCGCTGATCGGTCGCAGATGGTCTTGACCCGGATGCTACTTGATGGCGTATCTGCCTGCGACGCTGGCGATGCTGATCCATAGCCGCCAAGCAGCGGACGCGGGAGACCCGACATGAAAAGCCAGTGGAACCCCAAGCACGCCCAAGCGGCGATCGATCAGTACGCGGCCCAAGGGGTCGCCAGAGATCTCGCGCTTCGGGTTTATACCACCCGTTTGCTCGGCAATGACCCCAAGCTGGTGTTGCATGGCGGTGGCAACACCTCGCTGAAAACCAAGGTCACTGATATGATTGGCGAGGAATGGGACGTTCTGTGCGTCAAGGGTAGCGGGTGGGATATGGGCACGATCGAGCCGGCCGGCCTACCGGCGGTCAAACTCCGCCCGCTGCAGAAAGTCCGCGCCTTCGATGTGCTTCCCGACGAAGATATGGTGAAGCTGCAGCGCGCTAACCTGATCGATCCCGCCTCGCCCAGCCCGTCGGTAGAGACATTGCTACACGCTTTCCTGCCGCATACTTTCGTCGATCACACCCACTCGACGGCAATCCTCTCGATCGTCGATCAACCAAATGGCCAAGAGCTTTGCCGTGTGCTGTTTGGTGATCGGCTTGGCATCGTTGACTATGTCCCACCGGGTTTCGAGCTTTCCAAGGCCGCCGCGGATATTTATGAGAGTGATACGGTTGTCGAGGGCCTGATCCTCGACAAGCACGGCATCTTCACTTTCGGCGATAGCGCTGAGAGCGCCTACGAGCGAATGATCGAACATGTCAGTTTGGCTGAAGCGTATATCGAGCGGGGCCGGACCACGGTTTTTATGCCCGCTCCGGCGGTGGCCCCCGTCGCGGATCTCGCCCAGGTGGCCCCGATTGTCCGTGGTGCGGTGGCGCAGAGCCTTGGAAGCGGCCAGTTCACCCGGTTTGTGCTGGAGCACCGTTCCAACCCGCAGGTTGATGCTTTCGTGAACGGCGCCGAGGTCGCGGACTATGCCAACCGCGGTGTCAGCACCCCAGACCTGGTGATTCGTACTAAGAAAAAACCACTGATCACGCTGTTACCCGGCGCTGGTGCGCTTGACGCCTTCCGCCACGATGCCCGCCAGCGGGTCGCCGATTACATAGCCGATTACAAGAGTTATTTCGCCCGTTGCGACGCCCTGGATGATGTTCAACGCACCATCCTTGACCCCATGCCGCGGGTCGCGTTGGTCCCCGGCCTTGGGCTGTTCGGTATGGGACGCAGCTACAAAGAGGCCAAGATCGCCGCTGACATCGCCGAAATCTGGATCGAGGCGGTCACCGGCGCCGAACGGATCGGTCGGTTCACGGCGTTGCCGGAGGAAGAGTTGTTCAAGCTGGAATACTGGTCGCTTGAGCAAGCGAAACTGAAGTCGATCACCTACAAGCCGTTCTCCGGCCAAATTGTCGCGGTAACCGGCGGCGGCGGTGCGATCGGGGCTGCGACAGCGAAGGCCTTCGCCGGCGAGGGCGCTCATGTGGCGGTGCTGGACTTGGACCAGGGTGCCGCTGAGGCAGCAGCTGCGGCGGCGGGTAACAGCGCCGTTGGTATCCTCTGTGATGTGACCGATCCGGCGGCGGTCGCGGCGGCCTTTGAAACGATCTCAACAACTTTCGGCGGCCTGGATATTCTGGTCTCCAACGCCGGTGCGGCCTTTCAGGGCGACATCGGCGCCCTGGACGATTCAGTTCTTCGCCGCAGCTTCGAGCTCAATTTCTTCGCCCATCAATCCGTCGCCCAGGCGGCGGTTCAAGTCATGCTGGCCCAGGGCACCGGCGGTGCGCTGTTGTTCAACACCTCCAAACAAGCGGTAAACCCCGGCAAGAATTTTGGCGCCTATGGCCTACCCAAGGCGGCAACCCTGTTCCTGTCGCGTCAATATGCGCTGGAATATGGCCGTTTTGGCATTCGCTCTAACGCGGTGAACGCAGACCGGGTCCGCTCCGGTCTGTTGACCGATGCGTTGATCGCCGAACGCTCCCAGGCGCGCGGTCTTAGCGAGGAGGGTTATTTATCCGGCAACCTGCTTGGCCAGGAAGTCACGGCCGAGCATGTCGCCCGCGCCTTCCTGCACCACGCGCTGGCCGAGCGGACCACCGCCAGCGTCACCACCGTCGATGGCGGCAATATCGAGGCGGCGATGCGTTAGTGAATGTTTTGTTTGTTTGAGTTCACCACCGACCCGCTCCCCCACCCGGGCACCCACGCAAGCATCCCAATTGGGTGGCCGGGTGGGGGAGCGGGTCGGTGGTGGCACTAACGTTGATCGCAGATCAATAGTTGATCAGCACAAAACGCCCGAGCGCCTTGCCGTCACGAAGCTCCTGGATTGCGATTGGCGCCTCGCTCAGCTGCCGCTTCACCAATGGCACCGGCGTTACCTTGCCGTCACGGATTAGCTGCAACAGCTCAACTAAATCCTGCTGTGTGCCGACATAGGAGCCGAGCAGGTTGACCATTTTCATCGGCAGCAGCGAGATCGACAGGTCCATCGAGCCGCCGAACAGGCCGACGACGACCATCGTCGCTCCCTTGGCGAGGACGCCGAAACCGAAGCTGGTTGTCGCCGGGGCTCCGACGAAGTCCACCACGCCGTTCGGCCCGCCATTGGTCATGCCCATCAATTGCTTGCGGGCGTCCGAGGCCGCGTTATCGATCACCTCGTCGGCACCCGCCGTCAGGGCGGCGGCACGTTTGGCCGGATCAATATCGGCGACGATGATCTTCGCCTTGACGATTGCCTTGGCCATGCCAATGCCCGCCAGACCGACACCACCGGCGCCAATGATCAACAATGACTCATCGGCGCGCAGATGGTTGACCTTCTTCAACGCACTATAGGCGGTGATGCCGGAGCAGGCGGCGGTCGCCGCGACCCCCTCGTCAACGCCGTCATAAGGCACCAGGTACTTAGCGTCCGGCACGATCATATATTCGGCATAACCGCCGTCGCGGCGGGTGCCGATGGTGATCGGATCGTTGCACAGCAACTCTTCGTTGCGCTGGCAGACATCGCATTCCCCGCAGCTGATCCAGGGATAGACCACGCGCTTGTCGCCTATTTTCGCACCCTTGGCGTCCGGGCCAAGCGCTGCGACCTCACCAAGCGGCTCATGCCCCATGGTGAAAGGCAGAGACAGCCCCCGCTCAGACAGGGTGACCTTGCGTCCACCACCAAGGTCGAAAAACCCGTCCCAGATATGGATGTCGGAATGGCAGATGCCACAGGCGGTGACCTTGATAAGCACTTCGGACCCCTTGGGCTCGGGAATTGGAACCTCCCGTTCCTCTAGTGGCTGACCCCATTTCGTGATCTGGTAGGCTTTCATCGGCTCTTCCTTAAGCTGGAGTTGTTTTGGCGAGATTTGCCCAGCCATGAGGCGCCTGGCCAGAGAAATCGTCTTCGACGGGAAGGTTTTCACCCTGAACAGCGATGTCGATAACCGCCGGTTGACGCGCCCCAATCCTTCACGCAGCTTCTGGCGATTGTTTTCCTACCCGAATCACTAAGGTGCGCTATGACCATCGAACATGAACTGGACCCGGAACTGATAGCCGCCGGATTTGCAATTCCCTATCCCGATGACCCCTTCGAGATGCGGAGCGGCCCGTTTTACATCGGCGCCGATGCCAATGGCGGTACGATCGTGGCGCTCAGGGCCGGGCGGACCCAATGCAACAGCAACGGGGTGGTGCATGGGGGCTGTCTGATGACCCTGGCCGATCTCGCGGTTTGCTATGAGGCGATTGGCGGCGATCCGGCGCTGCGATCGCTGACGGTCTCACTCACCGCCAACTTCTTGGGGCCGGTTGAGGAAGGTGCAATTCTTCACGCCTATCCAAAGTTGAACCGGAGGACCAAGCGCATGGCTTTTGTTGACGCTCGGGTCATGGATGGCGAGACCTGCGTCTTCACCGCATCGGCGGTGATCCGAGTGATCGACCGGGGTTAATAGTCTGACGACCTTTGCCCCCCATCAACCAGATCGCAACAAGGAGTTCACCATGGTTCAGGGCCCACTTTCCGGCGTCAAAGTGATCGAGTTCGGCCAGAACCTAGCTGGTCCCTATTGCGGCCAGATCCTGGCGTTTCTTGGCGCCGAGGTGATCAAGATCGAGCGCCCCGAAGGCGACGATGCCCGGCGCTGGGGGCCGCCCTTCGCCGGTGAAGAAAATGATGCCCCCGCCGTGGTCTTCGTGGCGCTGAACCGGGGCAAGAAAAGCGTTGTGATCGATCTGCGTGAGGATGCCCAACGCGACGAGTTGATCCAGATGATCGGCGGGGCAGATGTGTTTGTGCACAACCTCAGAAGCGACGTGCCGAAACGATTCGGCTTCGATGCTGCCAGTTTGACCGCCCGCTTTTCCGGCCTGATCTACGCCAATCTCGGCGCGTTTGGTCATAAAGGCCCCTGGCGTGACCGGCCTGGATACGAGCCGATCATCCAGGCGGTGGCCGGGTTGATGTCGGTTAATGGAGATCCGGTGGCGCCGCCAGCTCGGGTCGGGGTATCGCTCATCGATCTGTCGACGGGGATGTGGACGGCGATAGGCATCCTCGCCGCCTTGTCGCAGCGGGCCAGCACCGGGAAAGGAACCGTGGTTGACACCTCGCTGTTCGAGAGCGGACTGATGTGGGTCTCCACCCACGCCGCGCAATACAGCGCCAGCGGTGTGCCGCCGAAGCGGCTGTCCTCCGGCCACCCCTCCTTGGCGCCCTACCAGACCTTTGAGTGCGCCGACGGACCGTTGATGGTCTGTCCGGGCAATGAGCGGTTGTTCCAGAAATTCGCTGAGGCGCTGGGCCACAAGGAATGGATTGACGACCCATGCTACGCCACTAACCAGGTCCGCGTGACCCGCCGTGACGAAGTGAACGGGATGGTCGCCGACATCATGATTCAGCATCCCCGCGCCTATTGGACGGAAAAGTTGGATGCTCTTGGGGTACCGAACGGACCGCTCAACACCGTTCCCGAGGTGCTGGAGTTGGCGCAGACGGCGGCGCTTGGGATGCTGTTCCAGCCCGATTCGGACAATCCCGGGCTTTATCATGGGCTGCCGATCAGCTTCAATGGCGCGCGCGCCGGCGATAACGCGACAGCGCCGGCGTTGGGTTCCGGCTAACCCGCCGGATTTGGCTAACCGACCCCGTTCTGTGGAGGCCAACCCCCGATGACGGCCGACCAAATCGAAATTCTTGCCGTCCTGGCGGGCACAATGGGCTTGTTCATCTGGGGTCGTTGGCGGGCCGACTTCGTCGCGCTGTTGGCCCTGGGAGCCGCCGTGGTGCTTGGCCTAGTGCCGGGAGAGCAGGCGTTCCTCGGTTTTGGCCACCCCGCCGTAATCACCGTGGCGGCGGTTCTGGTGATTTCCTCCAGTCTGGCCCGAGCCGGATTGGTTGACCTGCTTGTCGCTCGCTTGGTTAGGCTGGTCGCCGCCGGCAGCGGGCGGTTCCTGCTTCTGGACGTTCTGGCAGCCTTGGTCTCGGGCTTCATGAACAATATCGGCGCGCTGGCGCTGCTGATGCCGGTCGGCCTGGGCATTGCCCGGCGCGACGGCGTATCCGCCTCACGGATATTGATGCCGCTGTCCTTCGCCTCAATTCTCGGGGGCCTAGTGACACTCATTGGGACGCCGCCGAACATCATCGTCTCAGGGTTTCGCCAGAGCGCTGTCGGTCAGGGTTACGGAATGTTCGATTTTCTATTCGTCGGCGCACCGATCGCTCTTGTCGGTATCGGCTTCCTAGCTATCGCGGCTCAGCGGCTGTTGCCGAAGCGTCGGGATCGCGACGAGGATGGTCCGGAACTCAACCTCGCAGATTACGTCACCGAGTTCGTGGTCCCCGAGGAATCCCCTTTGATCGGCCAAATGGTCGATGCCATTGGCCCGGTTTCGGGCGACGCCTCGCGGCCGACCGAACTGGCGCTGATCCGGCGGCGTCAGCGGATTGTCAGACGTCTGCATCACGAGGCTCTGATCGCCGGGGATATTCTAGCAATGCGTGGAACCCCAGAGCAGATCGAGACCGCGGTCGCCAAGGGTCTAGAACTTCTTGCCCAATCCAAAGCCAAGGAGGCGGCCGAGAAGGAAGCCCAGAAAACGTCAGGAAAATCGCCAGAGGAATCACTGGAAAAATTGCCGGAAGATGCACCAATTTTGGTCGAGGTCGTGGTCCCGCCACGCGCTATGATAGAAGGTCGCTCAGCGTCCGATCTCCGGCTCCGGGCACGTTATGGGGTAAATCTATTGGCTATTTCCCGAGAGGGTTCGCCGATCCGTAGCCGCTTGCGGGATGTTAAAATTCGCGCCGGGGACGTTCTGCTTATCCAAGCCGAGGGTGACACAATTTATGGAACGGTCTCGGCGCTCGGCTGTCTGCCCTTGGCTCAGCGTGAAATCACACTCGACAACAATCGCTCGCTAATGCCGCTTGGCATATTCGCCCTCGCCATTGCCGCGACCGCGGGCGGGTTGGCCTCGGTTGCGGTGTGTTTCGCTCTGGCGGTTCTGGCGATAGTGCTTATCGGCTCGCTGACGATGACCCAGGTTTACGAGGCCATCGATTGGCCGGTAATCGTCCTGCTCGCCGCGATGATCCCGGTTGGCGGCGCCCTGGACAGCACCGGCGCCGCTCGGGCCATCGCCGGCATGCTGGCCGAGGTGGCCGGAACGGTTTCGCCATATCTGGTGCTCGGCCTGGTGCTGGTGCTGACCATGACCTTGTCGGATATCATGAACAACGCGGCGACGGCGGTGGTCATGGCACCAATCGCGATTGGTGTCTCCGATAGTCTGGGATTGGCCCCCGATCCGTTACTTATGGCGGTGGCGGTGGGTGCTTCCTGCGCCTTCCTCACACCGATTGGACACCAGAACAACCTGCTGGTAATGGGCCCCGGCGGTTATCATTTCGGAGATTATTGGCGGCTCGGGTTGCCCCTGGAGATCCTGATCGTCTTTGTCGCTGTCCCCCTGATCCCCTTCGTCTGGCCGTTTTAGAGCGCAAACGCTCGTCAATGGACATAGGCGAGGAACCCGAAATCGCACTGCGGCCGGGGATAGCAATTTGATTTAAGGCACTGTGCAGGGCAATGGATCCGGGTTGTTCACCCTGACGGCAGATCTGATCATTCACCTGGGTACCGGGCTTCCCACCTAAATTGCGGGCGAAAAAACTGGACTCTTGTCGCATGAATTGAGAATGCGGCTTCTTAAATTTCTTGATTTTGGCGGCGTCGAATCAAAAGTCGGCGCTGGAATGCCTGACCGCGCCGCCCCGCGCGGGGTTACCAACGGTGAAAGGTAGCCTGGGCATGCCGTCCGCTTGGTGCCGATATGGCACTCCATGCGCGTGCTTATCGGCTCAGGAAACAGGTTGCTTTGATAATCTTGGCGCGGGCGATTGTTCGAGTGCAGATTGATATAGCTGTGTTCCGAAACCTCGCAGTTTTGCTCCCCCAGCTTGCGTCATACATTGTGAAGCAGCAAGGTAATCAACTCGGTCTGCTCCAACTCTCGATCAAGCATGCCGCGTTGAAAAAATATTGTCACACAGGAGTCGCAGGCGATCGCGGTAGTGGCGCGGTGTCGCGTCGACAATGCTCATCTCACCGAATGAATTGCCTTCTTCGACATAGGCCAAGGATGTTCGCGCGCTGTTCGGTCCTTCGACAACGCTCTTCAACCGACCGGATTGCAGGACGTAGAAACCGTCGGCGGCGCTGCCTCCGCGGGAAATGACGTCGCCGCTGTCAAAGCGGAACAAAATCACCCACTAAGTCTCCTTGATGGTCTTGTCCGGGCGGACCGGTGGTGTATCGTTCCGCCGGATAATCCTGGTACCCTACCGGAGGCCCCGTATGAGCGAGTCCGCGACCCGTGACGCCATCGCGCGTTTGGCGAAATCAATGTTCGAACGCGGTCTTACCTTCGGAAGCTCCGGCAATATAAGCGTGCGGATCGAGGATGGTTGGCTGATGACGCCGACCGGATCGACCATGGGCGGTCTCGACCCCGCGCGGATCTCCAAGCTGGATGAGCAGGGCAATCTGGTCTCCGGCGACAAGCCGACAAAAGAGAGTTTTCTTCATATCGCCATGTACGAAGAGCGCCCGGCGACCGGGGCGGTGGTGCATCTGCACTCGACCCATTCCGTTGCCGTCAGCTGCCTGGCCGATATCGATCCAACCAACGTGCTGCCTCCGATTACCGCCTATTACGTGATGAAGATTGGCACCCTGCCGCTGGTCCCGTATTTTCCACCGGGGGATATAAACTTGGCGCGTGCGGTGCGCGAGATGGCCTCCAAGCATCACGCGGTTCTGCTCGCTAACCATGGTCCGGTGGTTTCCGGTAAGTCGCTGGAGGACGCGGTTTACGCCACCGAGGAACTGGAGGAGACGGCGCGTTTGTTTCTGATGCTGAAGGACTTCAAGACCCGTTATCTCACCGACGCTCAGGTCACCGCACTCAAGGAGAAATTTCCGAGTTAGAAGCCGGTGTTGATTTTAGCTGTTTTCCGGACAGGGCTCACACGCCAAGTTTTTCGCTCAATACATCTTGGCGTGAGCGCAATTCATCGGACGTGCCGGTCCATACCACCCGGCCCTTTTCAATTACGTAGTGACGGTCGGCGATCCTCGCCAGGTCCTCGACGTTCTTATCGATGACTAGAATAGCCTGGCCGTCCTGTTTCAGCCGCTCCAGGCAAGCCCATATCTCGCGCCGGACCAGTGGAGCGAGGCCTTCGGTCGCCTCATCCAGGATCAGTAGCTTGGGATTGGTCATCAGTGCCCGGCCGATCGCCAACATCTGCTGCTCGCCGCCGGACAGCAGGTTGGCCATGCTGGTCAGGCGCTTACCCAGGGCTGGAAATAGGTCCAAGATTCCGCCCAGTGTCCAAGGCGCGCGGCGGTCGGCGCGATTGGCGGCGGTCGCCACCAAATTCTCCCGCACGGTCAGGTTGGGAAACACTTGCCGGCCTTCGGGAACCAAGCCAATGCCAGCCTGCGCGATCTGAAAACTCGGCGCAGCATCGATCCGGCGACCCCCGAATTGAATTTCGCCGGAACTGACCGGAGCAATACCCATGATCGAGTGGACCGTGGTGGTCTTGCCCATGCCGTTGCGGCCCATCAGGGTGACGACCTCGCGCGCGCCGACCTGGATGGATAATCCGAACAGCGCCTGGCTGGCGCCGTAGTGAGTGTGGATTTCCCGAACCGAGAGCATCACCCCGATTCCTCATTGGACAATGGGCCCTCATCACCAAGATAGGCGCGACGAACCGCCGCATCGCCGCGAATTTCATCCGGCGCTCCCGAGGCGATCACCTTGCCATGGACCAGCACGGTAATCCGGTCTGCCAGCGCGAAAACCGCGTCCATATCGTGCTCAACCAGCAACATCGTCTTCTCGCCCTTCAAGCCGTCGAGAAACGCCACCATGCTCTGGGCTTCCTCGACACCCATGCCGGCCATCGGCTCGTCCAGCAACAGCAGCCGCGGCTCGGTGGCGAGCGCGATGGCGATCTCAAGCTGGCGGTGTTCGCCGTGAGACATCGCGCGGGCGATAGACCCTGCCCGGTCCGCCAGGCCGACCCGCGCCAATGCTGCCATCGCCGGCTCGACCAGGCGCTCCTCACACCGCGCATCGGCCCAAAACCGGAACGAATGGCCGGCATAGGCCTGCACCGCCAGCGCAACATTGTCCCGGACCGTCATGTCCAGCATCAGGTTGGTAATCTGGAACGTGCGGGCGATACCAAGATGCGCCCGGGCGTGGGCGGCAAGCGGGGTAATATTTTGCCCGACGAACTTGATCTCGCCGCCATCCGGTCGTAATTCTCCGGATAACTGGGCCACCAGGGTTGTCTTGCCCGCGCCATTGGGGCCGATCACGGCGTGGATTTCCCCCGCCTCGACGATCAGATCGACATGATCGGTCGCCGCGATGCCGCCAAAACTCTTGTTAAGGTTCTCTACTGTCAGGAGCGCTGGCGCCATGGAGCCCTCCTGATCCAATCCCTTGTTCGAGTTATTATCCGGCCTGGTATCTGATCTGCGGCCCAATCGACGAAACCGTTGATTCCGCCGCGCCAGAACAGCACCACGGCGATCAGCAGCGCGCCGAACAGGAACTGCCAATAAATGGTGATCGTCGAAAGCCATTCCTCCAACAGCACAAAGGCGGCGGCGCCAAGCACCGGGCCGAACAATGTACCGGTACCGCCGAGCACCACCATGAAGATCAACTCACCCGAGGCGGTCCAGTCCATCATTTCCGGACTGATGAAATGAGTGAAATTGCCGAGCAGTGCGCCGGCATAGCCGCAGATGGCGCCGGCGATCACATAGCAGACCAGACGATAGCGATAAGTATCATAGCCGATCGCTTGCATGCGGCGCTCATTGGCGCGCGCTCCCTCGATCACCATGCCGAAGCGGGACCGGGTGATCCGGTACACCAGGAACAGGACGGCGAGCAGTGAGATCAGGATAAAATAATAGAGCCCGGTGGCACCTTCGATATCAAGTAGGCCGGCGAATTGGCTGCGCAGGTCGATCACCAGCCCGTCATCGCCGCCAAATTCCTCCATGCTAACAAAGCCGTAAAACACCATCTGAGTGAAGGCCATGGTGATCATGATGAAATAGACACCCTTGGTGCGCAGACAGATAGCGCCGGTAACCAGCGCGAACAGGGCTGAACAAGCGACCGCCAATGGGATCTGGATGAGCCCGTCATAAATCCCATAATATGCTGGGATGCCGACGCAATAGGCGCCGATCCCGAGATAGGCGGCGTGGCCGAAACTGATCATCCCGCCATTACCGAGGATTAAGTTCAGACTAACGGCAGCCATGCCCAGGATCATCAACCGGCTGGCGAGATCCAGATAAAATGTCTGGCCGGTCACAGCCACATAGATAGGCAGCAGCGCCAGCAATGACAGAGCCACAGTCATCGACCAGCCACGCGGGGAAAAGGCGGTAATCCGGTCCATCCGCTCAACGCCCCTTTGGCGGGAACAGACCCTGTGGCTGAAACGCCAGGATCGCCGCCATCAGGATATAGATCAGCATCGCCGACAGCGCCGGCGCAGCGGTCTCGGCATTTTGATCCGAGACGACAACCTTAAGCAGCGTGTCGAGGAACGACCGTCCCATGGTGTCGATCAGGCCGACCAGAACCGCTGCCACGAAGGCGCCCTTGATCGAGCCGATCCCCCCGATAATGATCACCACGAAAGCGATGATAATGATCTCGTTGCCCATCCCGATGCTCGCCTCGGTGATTGGCGCGATCATCATTCCAGCCAACCCGGCCATTGCAGAGCCGGCAGCAAACACCAGCGCGAAAAGCCTTTGAATGTCGATCCCCAACGCTGCCACCATCGTCCGGTTCGAGGCGCCGGCGCGGATCAGCATCCCGGCGCGCGTGCGGGTGACCACGACATAAAGGCCCAGCGCGACAACCAGCCCAGTGGCGATGATCAATAGCCGGAAGGTTGGAAAGACGATCTCCGGCAGTATCTCGACCTGCCCGTCAAGCACTGCGGGCAAGGCAATCGCCATGCCTTCCGGCCCCCAGAGGAACTGCACCGCCGTGTCGAAACACAGGATCAACCCGAACGTGGCAAGCACGTGATCCAAGTGATCGCGGGCGTATAGCCGGCGGATCACGATGAACTCGACCGCCAGACCGACCAGCGCCGTCAGCGGTAACGCCAGCAACACCGCTAGCACGAAAGACCCCGTAAAGTCGGTCAGGCTGGCGCAGAAATAGGCGCCGACCATGTAAAGCGAGCCATGCGCCAGATTGACGAAATCCATAACTCCGAAGATCAAAGTCAGGCCCGAGGCGAGCAGAAACAACAGCACCCCAAGCTGTAGCCCGTTCAGCATCTGGGTGACGAAGAGTGTCCAGTCCATGGCGGCAAATTACAGTCGGTCAGTACGATGTCGGAAGATAGGCATCCCCTGGAATATCCCATTGGGCGCGAAACTACACACGTGATTTAGGATCAGTAATCCGTTGTCCTTAGGAATTTTTCTTTCCGTGTCTTCGATCCATCACCTTCACCCAAGCCCGGGCCTAAAAACAACGACGGGGTCTAGATGACCCCGTCGCCATATCGTGAGTGTGGGCAACCAGCCTACATCTTGCAGTCCTTGGCATAGGGGTCTTGATGGTCCTTCAAGATTACCTTGCGTATCGCGGTCGTCCAGACGCCATCGGCATCCTCGACTACCTCGCGGGAATAGAAGTTCTGGATTGGGAAATGATTGTTCCCATAGGTGAACTCGCCCCGGACCGACGGGAAGGTCGCGGCCACCATCGCCGCGCGCATACCGTCCATGTTGGTCATATCCCCACCGACCGCCTCAACCGCGCTCTTGATCAGGTAGATCGAGTCATAGGCCTGTGCCGCATAGAACGACGGGTAACGCCCGAAGGCCTTCTTGAAGCCGGAGACGAATTTTTTGTTCTGCGGCGTATCGAGATCCGGCGCCCAGAACTGGGTCATCACCGAGCCCATGACACCGTCCATTTTCGCCTTTTGCAGTTTTGGCAGCGCGATTGAATCGACGGTGAAGACCGAATAGAGCGGGATTTTGCCCCGCAGCCCCGCCTGCTCATATTGTTTGATGAAAGCGCCGCCTGCCTTGCCGGGATAGAAAATAAAGATCCCCTCGGCGCCAGAGGCCTTGGCCTTGGCTAACTCGGCGGAGAAATCGAGCTGTGCGTCCTTACCCCATTTGGTCAGGTCCTTGCCGATGATCTTGCCTTTGAAGGTCCGTTCGACGCCGGCGACCATGTTTTTGCCGGCGGCGTAGTTAGGCGCCATCACGTAAAGCGATTTTACACCTTTTTGGTTCAGCACCTCGCCCATCGCCATTGGTGTCTGGTCGTTCTGCCAGGAGGTCGAGAAAAAATTCTCGTGGCACAGCTTACCAGCGATTTGCGAGGGGCCAGCATTGGCGCTGATCAAGAATTTTCCGGCGTCAAGCGCCGACTTGCGCGATGCAAGCAGCACGTGTGACCAGAGATAACCGGCGACGAAATCCACTTTGTTCTGCTTGACCAGCTTGTCGGTTTTCTGTTTGCCGATCGCCGGCTTGAAGCCGTCATCTTCCATGAACAGCTCAACCGGTAATCCAGCCATCTTGCCACCAATATCTTTCAACGCGAGATTGACCGCGTCGACCACGTCCTTGCCGATGACACCGGCCGGCGTGGTGATCGTCGTCACGTACCCAATCTTGACCTTGTCGGCGGCCAGCGCCGGGCTCACCGCGAGCATCCCCGCAGCGGCGAGAAGCGTCAGTTTCCTGATCATTGCATATCCTCCCTGAGACAGGCTGGCATGATGCCTTAAACCAGCGAAATTTCAATGGGGCGTGTCGAACGCGAGGCGCGTTCAGGTCAGCTAATTCTTCTACCCGATCCCGGTGGGACCGTCATCAGAAGCGATCGTGACAATCCCACGGCGGATGTGTTTGATACGCGACAGCACAGCGGAACAAACTCGGAGATGACGCGATGGATTTCGGAATTGCGCTCGCCACGTCAGCGGATTCTTGGACGGTAGTGGAACGGGCCGAGGCGCTCGGCTTCTCCCACGCTTGGTTTTATGACACCCAGATGCTGAGTGCTGATTGCTTCGTCGCCATGGGCGCGGCGGCGGTCAAGACATCGCGGATCAGGCTTGGCACCGGGGTGTTGATTCCGTCGAACCGTATAGCACCGGTGAGTGCCAATGCCTTCGCCTCACTGAACCAACTGGCTCCGGGCCGGATTGATTTTGGCGTCGGGACCGGCTTTACCGGTCGGCGCGCCATGGGCTTGGGAGCGCTAAAACTGTCCGATATGGAGGAGTATATCCGTGTTGTCATGGGCATGTTGGCGAACGAAACCGTCGAGGCTACCCTTGATGGCAAGCTGCGCAAGATCCGTTTTCTCAATCCCGACGCGGGGCTGATCAACACGTCGGATCCCGTCGCCTTGCACGTTTCGGCCTATGGTCCGCGTGGCCGGGCCCTCACCGCCAAGCTCGGCGCCGGCTGGATTTTGTTCTTCAACGATGTTGCCGATGGCATCAAGGGACTGAAGGGAATGCAACAAAGCTGGAAAGATGCCGGCCGACCGGTGGGTGATCTCGAGGCCACCGCCTTCGTGCTCGGCTGCGTTCTCGAGGACGGGGAGGCGGCAGATTCTCCGCGCGCCATGGCCCAGGCCGGACCGCGCGCCGCCGTGCTTCTCCACCGCTGCGCCGACGAAGCTCTGGCTGGTCTGCCAAACAGCAGCCCAGTTCCCAACTCCGTTGCCGAGGCGGTCGCAGCCTATGTCAAATTGGCCCGCGGCTTTGAGCCGAAGGACGCGCCGTGGCTGGAAAACCATCGCGGGCATCTCATGTTTGTGAAAGATATCGAACGCCAGTTCGTGACACCAGAGCTGATCCGCCAGACCACCTTCACCGGTACCGAGGATGATCTGAAAGGCCGGGTCGAGGCGCTCCGCGATGCCGGCTACGGTCAGTTCACCGTCCAACTCACGCCCGGCAGCGAAGCGGCGATCGAGGATTGGGCGCGGATTAAAAAGGCGTTCGGCTGACCCTGTCGGATAGCCTGGGATACGCTCTCAGGCAACCTCGATCCCAGGCGGCCACAATCTTAGGCGGCCACGACCCGGGCGATCACTTCGCGATAGAGGACGGCGGCTTCGCGTCCTTTTGGGCTCAGTGCGTAAACCCCGCGCGCCGTGCGGTCGAACCAGCCATAGACGTTGCGCTGCAAAATGGCGCTGGCCTGGCCGATGCCGGTCTCGGCACGGATCTGTTTGGTCGTCGCTTCGCCGGTCTCAAGCTGGGCGACCAAGCGTAGCGCCGTTTGCCGGTAGGCGGTGACGATCGGCATGCGGGTCATGCCGCCGGTATTTGGGTCGCCGATCCGCTCGATGAATTCCTTCAGTAGACGCTTGGCGCGTCTGGGGTTGCGGCGTGGTTGATACAGGCCGGGGTCCTGGACTGATGTGACATGACCGACCCCAGTTTCAGACAATTGGACCAGCAGCACGCCAAAACCCAGCATCCGGCACAGCTTCAACGCCCGCTTGCCGCGCCCGCGCAAACCCGAGCGCGGGCCATCGGCAACCGCGATATAGACGGTATCGCTGAACGACAGCCGATCAACCGCCTGTAGTAACAGTTCAAGATTAAACCGCATCTTAAGTTCGACCACGACCGGCGGCTCATTCCCGCGGATCGCCACCACATCGCATTGCGATACCTCGGCTTTCACCGCATAGCCCTGCGCTTCAAGGAAGGCTTTTACCGGCTGATAAAGCTCGATCTCCCGCCGCGGCGCCATCGTCAGTTTTGGTTGGTCGAGTGGGCATGGCTGCCGCCAAGATATTGGGTGTGATAGCGGATCGGTAGCAACAGGTCGACAATCTTGCGGCACCGCCCCTTGCAAAACGCCACGATGGCCCGGGAGAAGGGTATGTCGACAATCCGGATCTCCATCGCCTGGGTCAGCATCCCGGCGGCGAAGCAATGCCCCATGACAAATCCCGGGCTGTCGGCGAGAAGAGCGACCACATCATCGACCGAACTACCAACGTAGGACAACGTCGCTTCGTGCGCTGCTTCCACGTCATCAATCAAAACTCGATCGTCACAAGAGACCGGCACGCCGCGGCTATCAGTCATCGTCATCTCATAACTCCCCGGGACCAGCCTGGAACAATTTTAGTAAGTATCTCTCAGGGTCTCATCAGTTTCCATATTTTTCAGTCGGGTAATAAGGTATGCTTGTTATATTGGTCGAATGAAGAACGAATCCTTTATGGACAGGATAGGCGAGCTGTGCCGACGCGGTGATGATGAAAACCAAGAAAGCAATGCCCCAACGCTCGAAAGCCGCCAGCGTGAAAACCGGTTCCAGCGGAGGAAAGACGGCGAAAGCCAAGCCGCGAGCGATGCCCGACACGTCTAAGTCGGCCACACCAAGGCGGCGTGCCGGCAGTTCGGCCAGTGGTCATGGGTCGCGCCGCAGGTCAAGCGTGGGTTGGCGGCGACTGGCAAAGGCTTTGGTCCGCCTTGGATTGCTGGCCTGCATTTGGGCGACCGGTGCGCTGGCAATGGTGTTGGCCTACGAGGCGACACAGCTCCCGGACATCTCCGATCTGCAATCGATGACCCGGCCCGGCGAAGTGCGGCTGTTATCCGCTGATGGGGCGGAGTTCGCCTCCTATGGGGCCCAGCATGGACGACCGATCCAGGCGTCGCAATTGCCGGCTGATTTGATTAACGCGCTATTGGCCACCGAAGACCGGCGATTTTACAGCCATTTGGGCGTTGATCTGCTCTCGGTGTTGCGCGCGGTCTACGTTAATCTACGCGCCGGCTCTATCCGCCAGGGCGGCAGCACTCTTACTCAGCAACTGGCGAAAAACTTATTCCTCAACCCGGACCGTAGCTTGGAGCGCAAACTCCAGGAATTGCTGCTGGCGTTTTGGTTGGAGGCTTCGTTCTCCAAGCCGCAGATTCTGACGATCTATGTGAATCGAGTATATTTCGGCTCCGGTGCCTATGGGGTCGACGCCGCGTCGCGCAAATTTTTCGGAAAATCGGCGGAGGAGCTCGGGCTGTACCAATCGGCCCTGCTGGCGGGATTGTTGAAGGCGCCATCGCGCTACAACCCCATTGCCAATCCGGCTCTCTCTGCCAAGCGCACGCGCCAAGTGCTGCTCAACATGGTCGATGCCGGTTTTCTGGATCAGGCAGGCGCCGACGCTGCCTCGGCCAGCCCGGCCCCGATGCAAGGCACGGCCAGCGTCAGCCGCGGCCACCGATACTTCGCCGATTGGGCTCTGGACCGAGCCGCCGACTATATAGGGCCAATGAATGCCGATCGGACTATACACACCACGCTCGACGGGCGCCTGCAGCTCCTTGCCGAAGCGGCGGTCAAGGATGGGCTGAGCAGTGCGGGCAAGGTTGGCAGCGCGCGCCAGGTGGCGATGGTGGTGATTGGCCACGACGGCGCGGTTCTGGCGATGGTCGGCGGACGCGACCACGCCGCAAGCCAATTCAATCGCGCCACCCAGGCGCTTCGGCAACCCGGCTCGGTGTTCAAGCCGCTGGTGTATCTGGCGGCATTGTCGGCCGGCTACGGACCGACAAGCATGATCGAGGATACGCCCCTCGACATCGGTGGTTGGACCCCGCGCAACTTCGATGGTCAATTTCGCGGGCCGGTCACATTGGGGCAGGCGCTCGCCGCCTCGCTTAATGTCGCGACGGTGCGCCTGTCAGAGGCCATAGGGCGCCCCCGGACCATCGCTTTGGCGCGTCAGCTTGGCATTACCGCCTCGCTCAACGACGAGCCAAGCCTGGCATTGGGCGCTGGTGAAGTGACCGTGCTAGAATTAACCGCCGCTTATGTCGCGCTGGCCAATGGCGGCTATCCGGTCAAGCCTTACGGCATCACCTCGGTCAGCACGCCGGAAGCTGGCGCAGCCTACCGACATCGCCAAGCCTTCCTGCCGCGGGTTGCGGGCTCGGACGCAATGATTGCTCTCGATGGCATGCTTCAGGAAGTCATCCGCTCCGGCACCGGCCGGCAAGCGGCGATCGGGCGACGGGCGGCGGGCAAGACCGGTACCAGTCAGGAAAATCGTGACGCTTGGTTCATCGGCTATGCTGGCGTGCTGGTGACCGGCGTCTGGGTCGGGCGTGATGACGCGAGGCCGATGGAAAAGGTGACCGGTGGCGGCTTGCCAGCCCAAATATGGTCGCGTTTCATGCGCGGTGCCTTCGCGCAACGCCTCGCCCAGTCACGATAGGCGCGCTATCACGCGCAATGCCGGTTACCCGTCGCCTCGGGTCATCCGTAGCGATGTAATTCGGCGCCGTTACGTTTCAACCAGCGTCGCTCCGCCTCCCAATTGCCGACCAGGCCGCGAACCAGGCGCCAAAAGGCTGGAGAGTGGTTCATCTCAACCAAATGCGCCGCTTCGTGGGCACAGACATAGTCCAGCACCGATTCCGGCGCTAGGATCAGACGCCAGGAAAACGACAGAGCCCCGCTTGAAGAGCAACTGCCCCAGCGACTGCTGGTGTCGCGGATTGAAACCTTGGCGACTCGTTTATCGAGTTGGCGTGCATGGGCTCGGGCGCGCGACGAAATTTCCTCGCGAGCCTGCCGCTTCAGCCAATCGGTAACTCGCCGGGGCAGATGGTCGGTTTCACCGCTGACGCACAGATCCGCGTGGCCGGTCTCTCCGTCGGTGGCTGCATCGGCAACTTCCTGCGCTGGTTCTATCCAAACGCCCCGACGCTGATCCGGAGTATGGCGAATGCGATGCTTGCGACCCAGCACCGAAAGGATCACTCCATCCTCGAAGGTGATGCGGTTTGGTTGTCGGGCCAAGTTACGGGCCAGCCAACCAGCCTGGTCCTGGGCAAAGTGTTCCGCCTGTTTGAACGGCACGCCCTCGGGGACCACCAGGACCGCGCCGTCGCCGGTTGGGTCGATTCGTAAGCTTATGCGATGGGCACGGCTGCTGATACGCACGGCAAGGCGAACGGCCTCCCTGGTTGGTGTCTCGACGGTTATCGTGTCTGCGCGCAGATTAGCCAAGATCTTGTGGTTTCCTAGTACAAGAACGCCAACCATAGCATATCACAGCGAGAAATGAGAGGCGCCCGGCGCTCGCGGGCAAGATCGTATCGGGTATGTTGAAGGGGCTTATTAGTTGCCTCACACCACGTTCTTTTCCAACAGCAACCGCCCTTCGGCGATGCGCTCATAACCAAAGCGCGTTAGGTCGATGGTCCGGTAGCCGCCGGTGGTCACCAGTTCCATCACCGCGCGCCCGACCGCCGGCGATTGTTGCAAACCGTGCCCCGAGAACCCATTCGCTAGGATAAAATTTTTGATCTGCGGATGTGGTCCGACGATGCCGTTCTGGTCGACGGTGTTGTAGTCGTACCAACCGGCCCAGGCGCTGGTGAGCTTGATTGTCTCGAAGGCTGGGATGCGGTGGGCCAGCGCCGGCCAGATGATATCTTCGAACCAGTGATAGTCGATTTCCAGATCGTCCCAGGCATCCGGGTCCTGGTCCGGCGGCGGCGATATTCCGCAGATATGTCCCGTCCCCTCGGAGCGTACGAATGCTCCGGAAACGTCGATTAGCAGCGGGACCACCGGCTCAAGAACCTCGCGGCAATCGATGACGTAGATGATCCGCTTGCGCGGCGCCACCGGCAACGGCACCCCGGCTAATCCGGCCAGACGCCCCGCCTGCGCGCCTGCGGCATTTACCAGGGTCCCGCACGCGATCGTCGTGCCATCGGCGAGGCCAACCGCCTCGATGTTGCCGACAGTCTTGTGAATTTTGGTAACCTCGCCATGGATATAGGTTGCCCCCAGCGCCCGCGCCTTGGCCCGAAACGCCTGCAGCAGTGTGTTCGGATCGAGCCAACCTTCGCCGGACTGGCCGAAGGAACCGCCGGCCAGATCGTCGACCCGCAACCAGGGGAACCTGGCTTTCATCTGACCTGGGTTCAACAGATGGATGTCCGCGCCAAGTCTGGTCTGCACCGCGTGGTTCTCGACCAGAGTCGCCATGCTGTCCTGGGTGGCACAAAACAAATAGCCGTGCTCGCGCCAAGTGAGGTCTGAAACCGCGTCGTCAATGGCTAGGTAGTCGCCGACATGGGTAACGAAGTGATGTCCGAACAGGCCAATCTCGACATTCTCGGGGTTGGAGAATTGCTGTCGCACGCCGCCGCAGGATCGCGGTGTCGAGGCGGTTTCATAGCTCGGGTCCCGCTCGATCACCGCAACGGTTCCGTCGAAATCCCGGCTGGCCATCAAAAAATACGCAGCAGCACTTCCTATTACACCGCCGCCAGCAATCACTACCTCATGGCGGTCCATCTATCATCACCCTCGCTTTGCAACCCGGTGATAACCATCTAAGACGACGATAGAGCGGCTAGCAAGCGGGAGATGGAACGTGGGCGACGAATCAATCAAGAAGGCCAGGGCGGTCGGGATCAACCATATTGGTCTGGAGGTTGACGACGTCGGTGCGGCGCTTGAATTTTATGGCGACTTGTTCGAGTTTTCGCTCCGTAGCCGGTCGGACAATCAGGCTTTCATCGACATGGGAGATCAGTTCATCAACTTCGCCTCACCCCGGCGCCAAGGCCGGGATGATGACCGGCATTTCGGCTTTGTCGTCGATGACCCGGACGCCGTATGGGCGGCTTTGGCGGCCAAGGGTGTGGAGGTGATCGGGCCACGGAACAATAATTTTTTCGACCCCTGGGGCAATCGTATTGAGATCGTCGGATACAAGGGTATTCAGTTCTCCAAGACCCATGCCGTTCTGAACGGCATGGGGCTCGGTGATCTGGAAAAGACCGATGCGGCGAAACGGGAGCTCTCGAAAAAGGGTCTCGGTTAACTTGGACCTATTGGCGCCGCTGGTGCAATTCCCCTATTCTGCGGCCAAAGCCCTCCGAGAGGATACCGGATGAGTCTCGCTATCGCTGAGGACAGTGCCGCCGGGCCATTGATTGATGGCCTGGCACCTAACGATCGGAAGCTGCGTAACCGCCGTGCCATTGCCGATCCCGCGATCATTGACGAGCAGACCGAAGTGGCGTGGCGCGACACCGACACCCACGTCGCCTTTCGGGTGCGGCTCCTCGACCTGCTTCGCCAGGCGCTGGAGGAGGGGCGCGCCGAGATCAAGACTCGGTTCATGCACAACAATGATGGTGCGGCGGCAGTGTTGGCCCAAGCCTATCTGATGGACACCTTGCTACGGACGATCCACGAAGCGATGACCACCAAATTCTATCGGGCGCCTAACCCGACCCAGGCCGAGCAGATTTGCGTGATCGCCGTGGGCGGCTATGGCCGAGGCGAACTGGCGCCGTTTTCCGATATCGATTTGCTGTTTCTGCTGCCCTACAAACAGACTTCGCATGTAGAGCAGGTTGTCGAGGGGATTCTCTACCTGCTGTGGGATCTGCGGCTCAAAGTCGGTCATTCGACCCGCTCGATCGACGAATGCATGCGCCAGGCGAAAGCCGATATGACCATCCGCACGGCGATGCTGGAAGCTCGGTTTATCTGCGGCGAACCGAACCTGATGATCAAAATGGTCCGGCGCTTTCATAAAGAAGTCGTCGCTGGTACGGCGCTGGAATTCGTCGAAGCTAAACTGCAGGAATCGGATGAACGCCACAAAAAGCTTGGCGATTCACGCTATGTGATCGAACCCAACGTCAAGGATGGCAAGGGCGGTTTGCGCGATCTGCACAAACTGTTCTGGATCGGTAAATACGTCTACCAGGTTGATGAGGTTCGCGCCCTAGTCGATAAGGGCGTGCTGTCTCTTGCCGAGGCTCGGCTTTTCGCCAAGGCGCAAAAGCAGCTCTGGACCATCCGCTGCCATCTGCATTACCTCGCGGGCCGGGCGGAGGAGCGGCTGACCGTTGACCTGCAACGCGAGATCGCCAACCTGCTCGGCTATACCGACCGCGTCGGTAGTGCCGCTGTCGAACGCTTCATGAAGCACTACTATCTGACCGCCAAGGATGTCGGCGATCTGACCCGAATCTTCTGCGCGGCGATAGAGGCCGAGCATCAACGCCGGCCTCGGCTGCGGCTTTCCAGCCTGTGGAGCCGGAACTGGCAATTCGGTGACTTCAAGCTCGATGGCGACCGCCTTAATGCGGTCGATGACGGGATCTTCAAGAAGGATCCGGTCAATCTGATCCGCATGTTTCACGTCGCCCAGGCCGACGACCTGGAGTTCCACCCGCATATCCTGCGGCTGGTGACACAGAACTTGAAACGCATTGATGCCGGCGTGCGCAATGATGCCGAGGCAAACCGTCTATTCCTGGGGATCCTGACATCGGTCAAAGGTCCCGAACGAATCCTGAGGCGGATGAACGAGGCCCAGGTTTTTGGTTGTTTCGTTCCGGATTTCGGGCGCGTCGTGGCGCAGATGCAATACGACATGTATCATGTCTACACCGTCGACGAACACACCATCATCATGCTCGGTATCTTGTTCAAGATCGAGCAGGGAGAGCTGATGGACATCGCGCCGGTCGCCTCGGAGATCGTTCATAAGGTGATCTCCCGACGTGAACTTTACGTCGCGGTGCTGCTGCACGACATCGCCAAGGGACGCGGCGGTGACCATTCGATTCTGGGCGAGAAGGTGGCCCGCCGGCTCTGCCCCCGCTTCGGCATGTCGAAGGAGGAGACCGAGACCGTCGCATGGCTGGTGCGCTGGCATTTGGTGATGAGTTATGCCGCCTTCAAACGCGACGTGAACGACCCGAAGACCATCGATGATTTCACCAATGTCGTTCAATCACCGGAGCGGCTACGACTGCTGCTGGTACTGACCGTCGCCGATATCCGTGCCGTCGGGCCGAATGTTTGGAATGGCTGGAAGGCGGCATTGCTACGCGACCTCTATTGGCGGGCCGAGGAAGTGCTCTCAGGTCAAAGTGTTGAGGCAGGTCAGACCAATCGCGCCGAGGCGGTGTGGACCGAGTTGCGCGCCGCCCTGTCGGATTGGGATGAGGAAAGCTTTGAGGCCCATGCTGCTCGCGGCTATCCATCCTATTGGCTGAGCTATGACGTCGAAACCCTGGCGCACCACGCCCGCCTGGTCCGGCAAGCCGAGGCGGGGCAGCGGCCACTGACGGTCGACATCCGGGTCGATAGCTACCGCGAAGTGACCGAGATTACCGTCTATACCGCCGATCATCCCGGCCTGTTCTCGCGCATTGCCGGGGCCATGGCGTCGGTCGGCGCCAATATCGTCGATGCTCGGATCACCACGATGCGCACCGGCATGGCTCTGGACAGTTTGTGGGTGCAGGACGCGAACCGTGAAACCTTCGACGGTCCGGACACTCAGGCGCGACTGACAACGGCGATTGGGCAAGCGCTCTCGGGAGTCCTTGAGCTCATCCAGGCGATCGAGAAGCGGCCCTCTCCGCTGCCGAAGCGGGCTCGGGGGATGACCGTCGCGCCACGCGTGCTAATCGACAACAAAGCCAGCAAGACCCACACCGTGGTCGAGGTCAACGGCACCGATCGCCCCGGCCTTTTACATCGGCTTACCCGTAGGCTCGCCCAACAAAACTTGCAAATTTCCGCTGCCAAGATCTCGACCTATGGCGCGAGCATCGTCGATGTATTTTACGTCAAGGATCTGTTCGGCCTGAAGGTGATTAGTGACCGCAAACTTGACGGCCTGAAACACGCGATGCTGGCGGAACTGGAACCACAGGCAAAGACAGCAAAAAAAGCTGTGGTGCGGGCGGCTGAGTAACGCCTCGATGCATTGGGTCGATACATTGCGCTTGACGGGGGGTGGCGGCGTTGATCAATTGCGATCGACGATCCGATGGGGCAATGGTTGTTGCCCCGCCGGTGCCCTGCTGCTGCCGTATTCGCCGTTCATCTCTGCGTCATCGTTCAAATCACTTAAACCCAGATCATGTCGCTCTTAAGAGCCGTCGCCACCGTCGGTGGTTTCACCATGATAAGCCGAGCCACCGGCTTTTTGCGCGATGTGTTGATCGCCGCCGTGCTCGGCGCCAGTCCGCTCGCGGATGCCTATTTTGTCGCCTTCAAACTGCCTAATTTTTTTCGCCGATTGACCGCCGAGGGCTCCTTCACCGTTGCCTTTGTGCCGATTTTCGCTGGGCTGTTGGAGAGTGATGGTAAGACCATCGCCATGCGGTTCGCTGAGGAAGCCTTCGCGGTGATGGCGGCGGTGCTTCTGACTTTCACTGTCGGGGTGATCCTGTTCATGCCCGAGGTGATGACGGTGCTGGCTCCGGGCTTCGTGGATACCCCAGAACGGTTCGATCTCGCAGTGGAGCTGACCCGCGTTACCTTCGTCTATCTGCCGCTGATCTCGCTGGTGGCACTGATGGGCGGGGTGCTGAACAGCATCGGCAAGTTTGCTGCCATGGCCTCAGCGCCAGTCTTGCTAAACCTGATCCTGATCTCTTCGCTGGCGGTTTTCGCCGATGCCCTGGACACGCCGGGTCATGTGCTGGCCTGGGGTGTGGTGGTGGCGGGGTTTGCACAATTTCTTTGGCTGCTGGAGGCCTGCCGACGCTCTAGCGTGCTGCCATGCTGGCGTCTGCCGCGTTGGACGCCACGGGTGGCCAGCTTGTTTCGGTTGATGCTGCCGGCCATGCTCGGTGCGGCGGTGGTGCAGATTAATTTGCTTGTCGACGTGATTCTGGCCTCGACCCTGCCAACCGGATCGGTCTCGTTTCTGTATTATGCCGACCGGCTCAACCAATTGCCGCTGGGCGTCGTCGGGGTGGCGATTGGCACGGCCCTGCTGCCCAGCATGTCGCGTCAGATCAGGGCCGGAAAAGACCACGAGGCTCGGGCCAGCCAGAACCGGGCACTGGAGCTGGGTATGTTGCTGACCCTTCCAGCGGCGGCGGGCCTTGTCATTTTGGCCGGGCCGATCGTCGAGGTATTGTTCCAACGCGGCGCTTTCGATAGTCAGGCCACAGACCAGACCGCGCTGGCTCTTGCCGCCTATGCAGTGGGACTGCCCGCCTTCGTTCTGATCAAGATCTTTCAACCCGGTTTCTTCGCCCGACGCGACACCGCGACGCCGGTCAAGATCGCTGCCTTCGCGGTGGTCCTGAACTTGATCCTGAACCTGATCCTGATGCGCTATTACGCCCATGTCGGGCTGGCGATGGCCACCGCGATTGCTGCCTGGGTCAATATGGCGGCGCTGGCGATGCTGCTGCACCGGCGCGGCGTCTACAACATCGATCAGCGCGCCCTCCTCCGGTTGGCCCGCACAATCGCCGCTGTCCTGGTTATGGCCCTGGGGTTATTCGGCGCGCTCGATCCCTTGCAAGCCGAGCTGAACGGCACGTCGATGCAGACCGCCGGTGCTTTGGCGTTGCTGGTCATCGGCGGCATGGCGGTTTATGGCATAGCCGCCGGCCTGTTCGGCGCCATTCGGTTCGACGAGGTACGTGACGCGCTGCGCCGTCGGGCTAAACGGCGCTGAGCGGGCGTTAGTGATCTGATCGAAACGGGTTCGACCCGATTCGCTTCGGTTCGACCACCAGGGCCCTTGACCCGGCGCGCCACCGCCGCGATAAATTCGGCCATTCGAAAATACAGTGAGGATTACTCGCATGAATCGGATCTTCTCGGGCATTCAGCCCTCGGGAAACCTGCAGCTTGGCAATTATCTGGGCGCGATCCGGAATTGGGTGAGGATGCAGAAGGATTATGAATGCATCTTCTGCGTCGTTGATCTGCACGCCATAACCCTGCCGCAAGATCCCGAGGTCATGCGCCGTGCGACCCGCGAGGTCGCGGCCGGGGTGATCGCCGGCGGCGTCGATCCGGCAGGCTGCATCATCTTCAACCAAAGCCAGGTTCCCGAGCATGCCGAGTTGGCCTGGATCCTCAACTGCGTCGCCCGGATGGGTTGGCTTAACCGGATGACCCAGTTCAAGGAAAAAGCCGGCAAGGATCGGGACGGTGCTTTTGTAGGGCTCTACACCTACCCGGTCCTGCAAGCGGCCGACATTCTGGCCTATAAGGCGACGGACGTGCCGGTGGGTGAGGATCAGAAACAACATATCGAGCTATCCCGGGATATCGCGCAGGCCTTCAACTCGATGTTCGGCGTCGATTTCTTTCCATTGCCGGAGGCCAGGATCCAGGCCGAGGCGGCGCGGATCATGAGTTTGCGCGACGGTAGCAAGAAGATGAGCAAATCCGATCCCTCGGAATATTCGCGCATCAACATGACCGACGGACCGGATGAAATTGCCCAGAAGATCCGCCGCGCCAAGACCGATCCGCACCCACTGCCGGAATCGCTCGAAGGGTTAGAGGGGCGGCCGGAAGCCGCCAACCTGATCACCATCTTCGCCGCGCTCTCGGACCGCTCGGTGGAAAACGTTCTTGCCGAGTTCGCCGGCAAGGGCTTTGGCGACTTTAAGGGCGCGCTTTCGGAACTGGCGGTCTCGACCCTGGGTCCGATCGGTGACGAGATGAAGCGGCTGATGGCAGCGCCGGACGAGGTCGACGCGGTCTTGCGGAAGGGCGTCGAGAAGGCTCGCGCCATTGCCCAGCCGATTGTCCGCGAAGCCCAGGACATCGTGGGTTTCCTGAGGCCGTGACCGGATGGCGACGCATCTAGCCTTCCTAATCACCGAGGACTGGTATTTCCGCCAGCATTTCCTGGCGCTCGCCACGGCGGCCCGCGCGGCCGGGTATGACGTCAGCGTGTTGTGCCGGATCGGCGAATGCGGCCCTGAGGCGGCGGACGCGATCCGTTCAGCCGGGTTGGCGCTGCACGCGGTGGACTTCCAGCGATCCGGGCTCAACCCGTTCAAGGATCTGGCCACGCGTCACAGGATCAGCCGTCTTTACCGAGACTTGCGTCCGGATATCGTCCACCACGTGGCGCTGAAGCCGATCATTTATGGCCAAGCGGCGGCGCGTCAGACTGGGGTGGCGGCGCGGATCAATTTCCTTCCCGGCTTTGGCCATGTCTTCGCCGCCGACACCCTGAAGACCAAGCTGCTGCGCCCGATGGTTTCGCGTGCCCTTGCCCGAGCCTTAAAGGGCGAGGAAATTGGGTTGATGGTGATGAACCAGGATGACCAGCAGCAAATCGCTGGTCTGGCCGAGGCTGATTCCGGGGCCGTCACGGTGCTTCCGGGTACCGGGGTTGACCTCACTCGGTTTCCCGAGGTCGAGGAGCCCTCCGGGCCGATAGTCGCTACCTATCTCGGGCGGCTTCTGCACGACAAGGGTCTTAGGGAGCTGGTCGAGGCTGGCTCGATCCTGAGGCAGCGCGGGGTGGCGGTGACGATCCGCTTGGTCGGTGCGCCGGACCCAAGCAACCCGGCCAGCATTGATGCAGGCACGTTGGCCGGCTGGCGCCGCGACGGCGTGGTCGAACTTCATCCCTGGACTGATGATGTGCCCGGCGTCTGGCGCCACGCGCATCTTGCGGTGCTACCCTCCTATCGGGAGGGATTTGGCATGAGCCTGGCCGAAGCGGCGGCGACCGGGCGGGCGCTAATCGCCAGCGATGTGGCGGGCTGCCGCGATGTCGTTCGCGATGGCGTAACCGGCTTGCTGGTCCCGCCGCGTGATGCCATCGCCCTGGCGGAGGCGATCGAGCGTTTGGCCCGAGATACCGATACTCGGCGCCGGTTCGCCGGCATGGCCCGACGCGATTCGGAACAGCGGTTTGCACTGGAGCGGATCACCCGGACGGTCCTGGAACTCTACGAAACTGCCTTGCGGGCCGGGTGCTCCCCTTGATCATCCTAACGTTTGCTGCCACATATGCTGCAACCGTTGCATCCGGCCAGGGCCGGCGAAGGAGCCAGATATGTTCATTCAGACCGAGGAAACGCCGAATCCGGCCACTCTAAAGTTCCTACCCGGCCGCGATGTGCTGCCCGGTGGCAGCGTGGACTACCGGTCCGAGGTGGAAGCCGTCCGCTCGCCCCTGGCGCAAGCTTTGTTCGGTGTCGACGGTGTGGCAGGGGTCTTCCTGGCCGATGATTTCGTCACCGTGGCCAAGCGTGACGACAAGGACTGGCACCTGATGAAGCCGGGTATTCTTGGTGTCATAATGGAGCATTTCACCGCCGGCCGTGAGGTCATCCTGTCCGACGCGCCGGATGGTACCGGCGACGGTATAGAAGAGGACGACGACGAGATCGTCTCGCAGATCAAGGAATTGCTCTACACCCGGGTCCGCCCGGCGGTCGCGCAGGATGGCGGTGATATCGTATTTGAGGGCTTCGACGACGGCGTGGTCACCTTGCAGATGCGTGGCGCCTGTGCCGGCTGCCCAAGCTCGACGGCGACGCTCAAGATGGGCATCGAAAACATGCTGCGGCACTACATCCCAGAAGTCCGCGAAGTGCGGGCCTCCGGTATCTAGAGCTGAGCGTAAAGGGTCGACGCCGCGACCATAGCGGTCGTCGACACGCGCGACCTGATGATCAGTGTTCCAAAATATTTAGAACGTGCCACAGCGGTCGAGCGTTTTATGCTCGGCCTGTTGGCGGTTCTGTTGATGGCCGCCATGATCGTTGGCTTCTGGGTGGCCTCCGGGAGCCTGCGCTTTGTCCCGCCGGGGCCGCCGACGGTCAATGCCGGATCAGCTGTTGAGGCCACCCCCGGCCTACGCGTCGTCATCGTCCGGGTTCGCACCGCCAGGCGCCTGCGCGAACTGTTCGAGGCCTCAACCTTCGTTCTTGCCGAGATTCGCCAAGGCGATGCCGAGGTGCCGGCGCTGTTTCTGGAAACGCTGCCCGGCAACCTCGGTGCCGTCCAACAGGTTGCGGATCGGAAAAGCCTGTTCATTCGCATCGTTCTGCCACTGATCCTGCATCGTAACGCCGTGGTTCATGAACAACGCCGGCGATTGCAACGCTTGGAAGGCCTGGAAACGGCCGCCCTACCGCCTGTTGATCGGGATTGGTTGGTTCGTGTTGCTCAACTCCATCGGGTGCTACGACCTGGTGATGGGGTTAGCCACCTAACGTTGGCGGCGCGGGCGCAACTATTGAACCGAGTCGATGTGGTCCCGGTTTCTCTCGCCCTGGCCCAGGCCGCCGCCGAGAGTGGTTGGGGTACCTCGCGATTCGCCCAGCAGGGTAATGCGTTGTTTGGGCAATGGACCTGGGACGTGGGTGCCGGATTGGTCCCGACCGATCGCGGGGAAGGTAGAGCCCATGCGGTGAGGGCGTTTCCACAACTCGCCGGTTCCGTTCGAGCCTATGTTGGAAACTTGAACATCAGTCAACATTACACCGGCTTTCGGTCCACCCGCGCCGCCCTACGCCGCGGCGGCCCGCCGGATCGGCAATGGGGTCACATCCTGGCCGGCCAACTCGGCGCCTATTCCGAGGAGGGAGCGGATTATATCGAAAAGATACGGTCGATCATTCGGGTGAATAACTTCGGCGACTTCGAAACTGCTCGGATTGTCGATCAAAGAATACTCGCCCCGGTACCAGCCCCCGTCGCGGGTAGTTAAGCAATCGCGCGATCAGCGTTGAACGACGAATTGCACACCGAACCAACGCCAGCGATCCTCGGGTCCCGGCATCGTGCAATTTACTCGAGAGCGTCCCGGTGGGAACGGTTCCCGAAACCGGACCTCAATTCGACGCTCCAAACGTTCCAGGCGAACCTCCCCTTCGCTCGACGCGAAACAGGCGATCCCATCCAGCCTGGTGATCTCACCAGCGACAGTAAAGCCAAATGCCGGCGGATTGTCGCCCAGCACTAGGTCGGTCGGAAGAATATCGGTGGCCGGCAAGGGTAGGGCATTGGCGATCAAGCGGAACCGGTCAATGCCGGCAAATCGTTCATTAAGGGCGAACCGGGGCAAAGCGAATTGATCAAGCAATGGGTGGGCCACGCCGGAATTCTGCCCGAACGCGGCCGTGAACCCGCGCCCGGCGACCAAATCGCGGACATTCAAGCTAAACTCGCCATACGGGTAGGCAAACAGGGTCGGTCGCGCCTTGAGTTCGCCGGTAAAGCGGGCGTTGGAATCGTCGAGTTCCCGTTTCACGGCTTCCAGGGGAATCGTTGGGAGGTGCGGGTGGGATTTGGCCTGGCTGCCGATGGTCACACCGGCTTTCGCCAGCTCGCGAATTTGCTCCCAGCTCATATAGCCGGGCGCCGCACGATCAACCGGATCGGTGGCGACGAACAGGGTGAAGGGCAGTTTCGCATCGCGTAGGCGTGGCCACGCGTGTTTATAGACGGAGGCATAGGCATCATCGATGGTGATGCCTATAGTGCGATCGGGCAGGACTTCACCCCGGCTAAGCTTGGCTACAATTTTGGCTACGGGCAGCACCGAATATCGTTGCTTTTTTAGCTCTTTAAGATGCGCTTCGAACTGATTGATTTTGATGTTCGCCGAGGAATATTTGGCCTCACCGAAACGGTGATACATCAGAATAACTGCCGACGGTAGGGGGTCTGCCGCCAATGCCGCTCTTATAAAGGCGGTATGGGGAAGCAGCATTCCCACGACCAGCATTACGCCGATCACTGCAATGCCGGTCCATAGTTGAAACCTTTTTATCGTCATCTCTCTGCCCGCCGGGGTACACGATTGCGGAAACACGAGTATATAGGGACCATGCCGTTGCGATCCACAAACTTGCACATCGCCATCAAAGACCGCATTGCGAGTCGGTCAATTGTGTCTGTGCCATGCTGATCCTTGCCGTAGAGTCCTCCAGCGGCGCGTGCTCGGTGGCGCTTGCACGGGCTGGAATTGTGGTGGCTGAGCAGAATGCGGTAATGGCGCGTGGCCATGCGGCGGCGCTGCCGCCGATGATAGCTGCTGTCCTGGAAATTGGCGGTGTGACCGGAGCTGATCTCGCGGCGATCGCCGCGTCGATTGGACCGGGATCCTTTACTGGCCTTAGAATTAGTCTGGCCGCGGCGAAGGGATTGGCCTTGGCGCTCAACCGCCCATTAATTGGGGTTTCCTGCTTTGATGCGGTCGCCCGGTACGCCCTCGCCGATGCCTCCCACACCGGCTGCGATCTGCTGATCACGGCTCTTGCAAGCAAACGTGAAGAGGTCTTTCTTCAGGCGCGCCGTCTTGATGGCGAGGAGAGCATCCCTGGCCAGGCGATCGTGCCGGATGTATTCGCCCGGAAATTCGGGGGTCGATTGGGCGCCGAGATGCGGCTAATCATCGCCGGTGAAGCCGCGGATCAAGTAGCCGGCGCCCTTTTGCATCCCGGTTCGCTGTGCCGCGCGAAGATCAAAATCGGCCCGACCCAACCGCCCTCGGCTAACGAGGTCGTCATGCTGGCCCAGGAGATATTTATGTTACGGCGCGGTTCGGCGGACTTCTATGAGGCAGGGATGGCGCCGCTGTATATGCGCCCACCAACGGTCTCACTGGCGCTGTCTTGAGCTGCCTGGCTCTGAAAATTTGGGCACCAAACATCCCAGGGACAAAAAAGATTGGGCAATGGGCTAGGGTTCAACGATTGACTGATCCGAGCGGATGGGGGCCAAGAAAAATTGCCCGTCTTCAAGTACGGCGCTTCGCCATGCAGTGGCGCGAAACGGATATTCGCGACATGCTCCGGTCCGGCGCCATGACCGGCTTCACCCACGTCACAAGGAGAACCGGCGCTCCACTGAGATTGAATGGGTATATACTCTTTCGAACGATGGCTGACGAAGGTGAAATTCTCTCGGTGGCGGTTTGCGGCCAAGCCCGGCGCCGCGGGGTTGCCGGCATTCTAATGGCGCACGCTCTTCAAGATATGTTGGATGCGAAGGTTCAGCGTGTGTTTCTTGAAGTTGGTGAGGCGAATCGAGCCGCTATCAACTTCTACAAGGGAATCAACTTCGAAATTGTCGGGCGACGACATAATTATTATGGTTCAGCCAGTCGTCACAAGTGCAACGCATTGGTGTTGCGTTGGACTGCGGGAGCGCAGAAAATATAGCGGTTTCGCGAAGGGCAGCGCTGTAATGCAGAGTGTTTGATCGGTTAGTGAATTTCCCCTTCGGATCAAAACATTGATTCAAGAATGATATTTTTCGTTGACGCTCAATTGCTTGGGGAAATACCCCGTAATTCATTAAAAGGATTTTGGTCTTATGAAAAAGAGAATAAAAATATTAATTTAGGACGATAGGGACAAATTTACATTTAATCATGAGAAGATATATTGTATTAAAGGAGAATTTACTGCAAATATTTTTAATTTGTTCGCCACAATAACAAAACAATAAAGAGAGACCTAAAAGAAGGATCGGAATTATAACTTAAAAAATAGATGGGTTTTTTATATTGCTTTTGCAATATGGTTGCCTTATTAGGACACAGGATGTTGCTGCGATCATTATAATGGGGCTGACATATGGTTGCGGAAACTGAAGAGAATGATCGAGTCGAGTATACTGTAGAGATTGTTTCGGCCTATGTGGCCAACAATTCAGTATCGCCGGAAGAATTGCAGGAATTGATCAGCCAAGTCTATGCGACATTGGCGGGTCTCGGCATCGCTGATCCGGTGAAACCGGAAACCCCGAAGCCGGTGGTTCCGATCAATAAATCCATTACTCCAGATTACATCATTTGTCTGGAAGATGGAAAACGGTTGAAGATGATGAAGCGCCATCTGAAGACGGCATACAACATGACACCCGAGGAATATCGGGCGCGGTGGGGCCTTCCGGTCACGTACCCGATGGTCTCGCCGAACTACGCCAAGCAGCGCAGCAAGCTAGCGAAAGAAATCGGCCTTGGGAATTCAGGGCGTCGGCGTCGGCAGTAAGTCCAATGCTATCGAGCTTACTGAATTTCAGTAAGGCAGCCTAACTGTTACAGAGTCAAATACCCGCTCCTTAGAGCGGGTATTTGACGTTTGAGGGGGAAAGGTGGTGGTTAATTCTCTATCGTCGTGGCCGATGAACTTGGTTTTTGAGTAGCGTTGAACCGGGCCCGTCAATTACTGATCGTTGGTGCACCGCGTGTCGCCAAACAAACTTATAATAAACCGTAAGCCTTATTGTCACGATGGTTGGATATGATACGACTAGAGTGGTGCGTACGGTTATGGTCAGGCTGCGTTTCCTGAAGTCGGGTCAAAGCGTCTTTTGTAACAGCCGACAAGGCCGGCTGAGGCTTGTCGTAAGAGATACTACGGTCATGAGAACTCAATTTTATTGCGTCACGGATGGTCCGAGAAACGACAGGTTGAGTATTCCTGTGGTGCAGCGGGCCGACGCCTTCTGTAATAATCCGATCGTCGCTGGTAGCACCGAGCTTCGTTTGGCCCGTTGTGAGAGCGATATCAGAGCTGCTCAGGATCTAAGGTATCGTGTGTTCTATGAAGAGATGGGGGCGATAGCGTCGCCGGAAACGGCTGCCCTAAAGCTGGATTGGGACATCTTCGATGACGTTGCGGACCATTTGGTGGTTGTTGATCACGCGCTCCGCGGATCCGTCATCGGCACATACCGGCTGATGCGCCGACGGGTAGCTGAGATATTTGGCGGTTATTACTCTGCGCGGGAATATGATATATCTAAGCTCATCGCCTTCCCGGGCGAGATCATGGAGTTGGGTCGGTCCTGCGTTGATGCACGTTATCGAACTCGGGCAACGATGATGCTGTTATGGCAAGGCATCGCGGCCTATGCATTTCGCCACGACGTTGAGTTGATGTTTGGTTGCGCCAGCCTTCCGGGAAGCGACCCGGTGCGACATGCCTTGGCTCTGTCCCATCTCCACCATAACCACCAGGCGCCGGACCGATTTCGCCCCCGCGCTCTGGATCATCACTATGTCGCGATGGGAAAACTTGGAAGCGATCGGGTTGACGCCAAGCAAGCCATCGCCGGGCTGCCCCCATTGATCAAAGGGTACCTGCGGATCGGCGGCTGGGTGGGCGATGGGGCGGTCATTGATCAGCAATTCAACACTACTGATGTCTGCATCGTGGTGCACACCCCTTCGGTGACCAATAAATATTATAGGCACTACGAGCGAACAGCTCGGGCAGCTGGGCTCCGATGAGTATTTTACCAAACGTCGCCCGGGCTTCACAACCCGATGCTAAACCGGGGCCGGACGTGTTGGCCCCGGCGTATTGGGATGATCCGTCGGGCTTGGCTGCCGCTCATCCGAACGGTGCGCTCGCTGCGTGCCGGCTGTTCTGTTATGGGTTGCTTACCGTCGGGTTGTTGCCAGTACAGATAGTTGGGCTGCTTTGCTGGCCGGCGCTGGCAAACGCAATCCCGCGCCTGCATCACCGGCTATGCGCCTGGATCATCGGGCTTAAAATTCACGCCGAGGGTCAACCGGCATCCGGACAACCGGTTCTGTTCATCAGCAATCATATTTCTTATTTCGATATCATTGCGCTTGGCTCGATCCTTCGGGCTAGCTTCATCGCCAAAAGCGATGTTGCGGCGTGGCCGGTCTTCGGCCTGTTGGCGCGGTTGTGCCGCACCGTGTTCGTTGAGCGACGCGTGGCCGGCGCCCGCGGTCATATAGCGTGTATTCGCGACCGGTTGAAGCAGGCCGATTCATTGGTCGTCTTTCCCGAAGGCACCAGCAGTGATGGCAGCCGGGTTCTGCCGTTCAAGAGCACTCTGTTCGCAGCAGTCGAGGGAGAGGCCATCACCGTTCAACCGATTTCAATCAGCTACACACGATTGAACGGCATGCCGATTGGCCGCGCCCTGAGGCCCCTCTACGCTTGGTATGGCGACATGGATCTCGGGCCGCATCTTTGGGCGGCACTATCCTATGGCTCCGCCGAGGTTGTCATCCGGTTTCACCCCCCGGTCATCGCCTCTGAATTTGCCAATCGAAAATCATTGTCGCAGTATTGCCACGACCAGATCGCGAACGGGATAGACCTCGGATTAACACCATCCGGACAAAGACGCGAGCCGCTACTTGACTTACCCATGGCCAGTGATAGTCTCCAACGGATATCTACGCGGGAATCGGAAGAGAATGCCTGCGATAAAAGTTGATCGCTTACTGAATGGCGCCGGATGACGGTTGCAAATCAGCATGGCGACGCCGCGACGGGAAAGTCGCTTTTTATCAAGACATATGGTTGTCAGATGAACGTCTACGACTCTGATCGTATGGCGGAAGTTCTGGCGCCTCTGGGCTATCGTCTGGTTAACGCCGTCGATGGCGCGGATATGATCATTTTGAACACCTGCCATATCCGGGAGAAGGCTACTGAAAAGGTTTTTTCCGAGCTCGGCCGGTTGCGCCGATTGAAAATGGATGCCCGCGAGGGTGGCCGGGAGGTTCTGCTGGCGGTTGCCGGGTGTGTGGCGCAGGCCGAGGGTGATGAGATCCTCTCCCGGGCTCCCTATGTTGATCTGGTCTTCGGGCCACAGACCTATCACAGACTGCCGGAGATGGTGGCCAAGGCCAATGCCGACGGCGCAAAAGGCAGCCTAGGGGCACGGGTGATCGATACCGATTTTCCGATCGAAAGCAAATTCGATTATTTGCCCCAGGAGGTCGCACCAGGGACCACACTGGGGCCCGGCACGCATTCCAGCGTCTTCCTGACGGTTCAGGAAGGTTGCGATAAATTTTGTTCGTTCTGTGTCGTGCCCTACACCCGTGGTGCCGAGATGTCCCGGCCGGTGGCGCAAGTCATCGACGAGGCGCGGCGCCTGGTGGCGCAGGGGGGCCGTGAGATCACCTTGCTCGGCCAAAACGTCAATGCATATCACGGCGCTGCGAACGATGGCGGCGAATGGTCGCTTGGACGCCTGATTTGGGCGCTGGCAGAAATCGATGGCTTGGCCCGTATCCGCTACACGACCTCGCACCCGCGTGACATGGATGACGCGTTGATTGCCGCCCACGGTGAGGTGCCGCAACTCATGCCTTTCCTACATCTTCCGGTGCAGTCCGGCTCGAATCGCATTCTGGCAGCGATGAACCGCAAGCACGATGTTGATCTCTATTTGCGATTGGTCGACCGGCTGAAGCATGTTCGACCCGACCTGGCGCTATCCTCCGACTTTATTGTCGGACATCCGGGTGAGACCGACGCTGATTTCGCCGACACGATAAAACTGATCACTCGGGTCGGGTTTGCCCAGGCTTATTCCTTTAAGTACAGCCCGCGACCGGGCACCCCGGCTGCCGGCATTGATCAGGTTCCCGAAAGCGTACGATCCGAGCGGCTACAGTCGCTGCAGCAATTGCTTGGTGCGCAGACTCGCGCCTTCAACATGGCCAGTGTCGGGCAGACCCAACCGGTCCTGGTCGAACGCGCCGGCCGACGTGCGGGTCAGCTTTTGGGCCGAGGACCCTATATGCAGCTGGTCCATTTCAAGGGCCCCGAAAGACTGTTCGGCAGCATCGCCAATATTCGTATCACAGACGGTCTCGGCAATAGCCTGGCTGGCCATGTAGAAATCGGTGACGCGGCTCCATCCAAGATCGAGGAAGCCAAAACACGAAAGGAATCAGTCTGTGAACGTCAAGCACGGTGACAGTGGGCGTCTGACGCTTGAATTCGACGACCACAAACTGCTGCCCCTACTGTTCGGCGAGCATGACCGCAATCTGGCGCGCATTGAACAGAAGTTGAAGGTCTCCCTAGCCTGCTTCGGCAATACGGTTGAGATCAACGGCGATACGATATCAACCCCCATGGCAAAGGCGACGTTGGAGGCCCTGTACCGCCGGTTGGAGAAGGAGAAGGGCAAAAACATGATGGATCTGGGAACCGTCGATGCCGCCGTCGCTTTCGCCCTCAACAGCCAAGGTCTTAATGGCGCTCCCGATCTGTCCCAATTTGAAGATAACTCGGTAACGCTGGATACATGGAAGCGCCCCGTCGCTCCCCGTTCACCAAACCAACATGCCTATATCAGCGCACTGATGGAGACTGAATTAGTCCTCGGTCTTGGACCGGCGGGAACCGGCAAAACCTATTTGGCGGTCGCCATCGCCGTGTGGATGCTGAGGCGGCGCAAGGTCGACCGGATCATCCTCTCGCGTCCGGCCGTTGAAGCCGGCGAACGGCTTGGCTTTCTTCCTGGTGACATGAAAGACAAGGTCGATCCTTATCTGCGGCCTCTGTATGACGCGCTTTACGACATGATGCCCGGCGAGCAAGTAGAGCGGCTCATCGGCAGCGGGGAGATCGAGATCGCGCCGCTAGCCTTCATGCGTGGCCGCACCCTGGCCAACGCCTTTGCCATTCTCGACGAAGCTCAAAACACAACACCCACGCAGATGAAGATGTTCCTGACCCGCCTGGGCGAAAATTCACGGATGTGCGTGACCGGCGATCTCTCGCAGATCGACCTGCCATTCGGCGCCAAATCCGGTTTGCGCGATTCGCTGGAGGTGCTTCGCGGTGTGCCCGGCGTCGGCATAACCGAATTCACTGTCGCCGATGTAGTGCGCCATCCCTTGGTCACTCGCATTGTCGAGGCCTACGAAAAGCGGGAAGGCACATTGATCAGCGACGCCGCCGCGCGATGAGAGGAACCCGAAAGATGCCCAGCGACCCCGACCCTGCTAGCGATCCTGAACCTGAATTTATCAGCGGGGCCGGCACCAATGAGGAAATGGTGGTGGTCTCGATCAATGATGGTGCCTGGGTCCAGTGCTGTCGGAATGCCGAGATACTCTGTCAAAACGCCGCCCTGGCCGCCCTAGCCACATCTCCCAACGAACCCGGCAATAGCCCGGAGCCGTTGGGGGAGGTCACTATCGTTCTGACTGATGACAGTACGGTCCACGCGCTGAACCGCACTTATCGTGGTAAGGACCAGCCGACCAATGTGCTGTCATTCGCCGCCGGGCCGGCCCCGGCGGCCGGTATCAGCTATCCGCTTGGCGATGTGGTGATTGGATTCAGTACCGTCCACCGGGAATGCCTTGAAGCTGCCCGGCCGATCGAAAATCACCTCCAGCATCTAGTGGTGCATGGGTGCCTGCATCTGCTTGGTTTCGACCACGAGAGCGTTTCCGACGCAACCGAAATGGAATTGTTAGAGACTGAAATTCTCGCCGGCTTGGGGGTTCCCGACCCCTATGACCTTGCCCCACACGGGGCCGCGCCATGACGAGCGGCGATGCTTCTGGGCCGGCGCGCGAAGCGGCCGCGAACGGGCGCGAGGGAACATTACCCAACGGGCAGCGTCATTCGAGCGATAGCGGGAAATCCGGCGCCGACGATTCCCTGGGGTTGGCGAGCGTTGCAAAACGTATGCTGCGTGGCATCGGTTTGGTGCCGAATGGTCATACAGTGCGAGACACACTTGAGGAATTGATCGAGGACGCGGATACCAGAAAAGTTGAAATTGATGGCCATGAAAGGACGTTGATTCGTAACGTGCTTGGTCTGCGTGACATCTCTGCCCGGGACGTGATGGTTCCACGGGCGGACATCGTCGCAATCGAGGTTGGTACACCGATCTCCGAGGTGGCTTCGCAAATGGTTGAGGCGGCACATTCCCGGCTTCCAGTGTATCGCGAGACCTTGGATGATGCCATCGGCATGGTCCATATCAAAGACGTTCTGGCGCATCTTGGTTCGGTAAAGTCGGCGACCCTGTCGGATTTGATCCGCGAGGCTCTGTTCGTATCACCCACCATTCATGCCCTCGATCTGCTACAGGAAATGCGCTTGAACCGCCGCCATCTAGCGCTTGTCGTCGACGAGTTTGGCGGGATTGACGGGTTGATCACCATCGAGGACCTGGTTGAGGAAATTGTAGGCGAGATCATTGATGAGCACGACGTGGAGGAAGGTCCGAAAATCCTGACCGAGATCGACGGCACGGCGGTGGCTGATGCGCGGGCGACGATCGAGGCACTCGAGGCGCATTTCGGAACGGTGTTATCCGATGCCGAACGCGAGGAGGTCGACACACTGGCTGGGTTAATTTTCGGGGTGACCGGACGCATAGCCAAGCGGGGCGAGATCATAAGACATAAAAGCGGACTAGAATTCGAAGTCATAGATGCCGACCCGCGCCGCCTGAAATCGGTTCGGGTCCGACGGTTGTCGGAACCGGCGGATGCCGTTGCCCGCTGATCCACCTCTGGCCGATGCCGCCGAACCACTGCCTGCCGATCGGACCGGGACGGGGGGATGGTTGACCAAATTTGTCAGCGGAATCGCCGGGGCGGCTGGTTGGCGTGGAGCGCTGCTGACGGTTGCATTGGGCGCCATCGCGGCGAGCGCGCTACCGCCCGTCCACATCCTGCCGGCGCTCCTGACCTTTACCGCGCTGGCCTGGCGGCTGGAGGGCGGTATCAGCCCGCTTCGCTCGGCCTGGACAGGCTGGCTTTTCGGGTTTGGTTACCATGTCCTAGGTCTCTACTGGATATCCAACGCATTGTTGGTCGAAAGCGATCGCTTCGCTGTGTTCGTCCCGCTCGCGGCCATCGGGCTGCCGATGTTGCTGGCCCTGTTTCCAGCCGTGATGATGGGCGTCGTGCCGTTGATCAGCAGACCCGGTTGGTCCCGGGCGTTGGCGGTTGCCGGCCTTTGGAGCGTGGCCGAATATGCCCGCGGCCATCTGTTCACCGGATTTCCCTGGAACCTACCAGCCTATACGGTCTCGTTTTCCGACGCCTTGAGTCAGGCGGCATCCTGGCTAGGCGCCTATGGTCTGACCCTTGTTGTATTGATGGTGGCGGTCGGCCCGGCCATCGTCTTGGGGCCGAACCGCCCCTGCCGCCGGCTTACCGGTACGATCGCCGGCCTGAGCCTGGCCATAGGTTTGTTGTTGTTGTGGGGCGGCGGCGCCGCGCGCTTATCGGGCGCCGACTTAGCATCCCATTTGGTTATCGGCCCTGGCCTCGGTTCCAACCCCGGCTCAAACATCAGCAAGCCGGTGGTGATTCGTCTGGTTCAGGGGAATATCCCGCAGAAGGACAAATGGAAGCCGGCCCTTCGCAATCGCCAACTCTCCCACTATCTGACTTTGAGCCGGCAAAGCGTTCCCACCACCAGGGCCGCCGACCTCCCGAGCGGTGCAACCCCCACCGTGATCATCTGGCCGGAAACCGCCGTGCCTGGTTTTCTTGGCCAAAGCCCGGAGCTTCGCCATGCTCTCGCCGGTGCGGTGCCAGTCGGTGGATCTCTGGTGACCGGTGCCCCGTCGATTGCAAATTCCACGTTGCGCCGGGTTTACAATTCGTTGATCGCACTTGGCCAGGACGCCACGATTCATGCCCGATACGACAAAATTCACCTCGTCCCCTTCGGCGAGTATGTGCCGTTACGTGCGTGGTTACCGTTACCGCGTGTGGCGCAGTCATTAGCTGATTTCACCCCCGGTCCGGGTCGCCGAGCGATTTTCATCGACGGCCTCGGTTTGATTAGCCCGTTGATCTGTTACGAAATCATCTTTCCCAACCAGGTGACCAGCGTCGGCGAACGGCCCAAGGCGCTTCTGAACCTGACCAACGACGCCTGGTATGGTCGCAGCTCCGGCCCTTACCAACATCTGGCAATCTCTAGAATGCGGGCAATCGAAGAAGGCATCCCGCTAATACGCGCCGCTAATACCGGTATATCCGGCATCTATGACGCCTACGGCCGCGCGACGGTTCAAATTGACCTTGATGAAATAGGAGTCGCTGACGGGTTTTTGCCTCCATCAACAAAGTCACCTACATTTTATGGTCGATTCGGAGATCAATTGTATTGGCTAATCGTTATATTGCTGTGTGTAGGTATATTTATCTTGAGAGTCTTTTTTCGTAAATAGACTTTACATGATGAAGTCGTTAAATTTGGTTGGTGTCATGCAGTGGCATGGTAAAAATCACCAATTCAAAGAATGACGTATCAGGTCAGGAAAAGCCATGGCTTCTGCCGCCAAACCGCGCGACCATCAAGTCGCATGGCCAGTGTGGGGAAGCCCAACCCAATCGACGCTCATGTCGATATGTGAGTCCGATTTAGCCGCACCCTTTGGGGAATGAGCCAGGAGAAACTCGGCGATGCCATCGGCTTGACCTTTTAACAGGTGCAGAAGTACGAGCGTGGCGCCAACTGGATTGGTGCCAGCCAATTATTGGATCTCAGAGGCGTTCTGGAGGTTCTGGTTGCCTTTTTTTAGATGCGATGGGCGACGATATTCGACTAAGTCCCGGATCAGGGGCTCCACTAACTTGTAGGGGGCTGCGGTTCCCTCGGAAACGGGGCGGCATGGCATTAGTTCAGTTCCATCTATCGGAATCGCAATATTGTTCCTTAAAGTGATATTTATCCGGGTGCATAAGAATTTTTGTTCATTTATTCGATCATAAAGTTCTATTTCGTTCAGATTGTCGGGTCGATTTTCATGTTATTGCTGATTTCCGCTTGACCCGGCCAGTCAAAACGGCAATGACACCACCACTCACGATAGAAAGCGTCACCGGTTGAGGTTCGAAATTGAAGCGGTTATAAGGGCCTCTTCTTGAGCATATCGGTCGCTGGCTTGTTGAACTGAACAGCGATCGAGAATCAACGGAGGCGCGGTGTGGCCGGTAGCAATTATATTTTTACGAGCGAGTCCGTTTCCGAAGGTCATCCGGATAAAATCTGCGATCGTATCTCCGATACTGTCGTGGATCTTTATCTTGGCGCCGACCCGGCTAGCCGGGTGGCCTGCGAAACCCTGGCGACTACCAACCGCATTATTCTCGCTGGCGAGGTGCGCGGCCCCGCCGGCGTCACTCATGACACGATTACAGACGCTATCCGCGCCGCGGTGCGAGAGATCGGTTACGAGCAGGAAGGCTTCCACTGGCGTAATGCCGAGATAACAATTCTGTTGCACCAGCAATCCGGCGACATCGCCGTTGGGGTCGATGCGGACGGCAACAAGGACGAGGGCGCAGGCGACCAGGGCATCATGTTCGGTCATGCCTGCCGCGAGACCGACGTTCTGATGCCTGCCCCAATCCACTATTCCCATGCCATTTTGCGGGATCTGGCCGAAGCACGGCGAGGCGGCAAAGTTAAGGGGTTGGGCCCGGATTCCAAGAGCCAGATTAGCCTCCAATACGAAAATGGCCGCCCGGTTCGTGCGACATCGGTGGTGATCTCAACACAACATGATGACGGCCTTGATCAAAGTGAGATCCGCGAGATCGTTCGGCCCTTTGTCGAGAAGGCTCTGCCCGCTGGCTGGATGTGCCCGGAGGAGGAATTTTACGTCAATCCAACGGGTCGCTTCGTCATTGGCGGCCCGGACGGGGATGCCGGCCTGACCGGTCGCAAGATTATCGTTGATACCTATGGTGGCGCGGCGCCGCATGGCGGCGGTGCTTTTTCCGGCAAAGACCCGACCAAAGTAGATCGCTCTGCCGCCTATGCGGCCCGATGGGTTGCCAAGAATATCGTGGCCGCAGAGCTTGCTGATAAATGCACGATCCAGATTTCCTATGCGATTGGTGTCGCCAAACCGTTATCAATCTACGTGAACACCTATGGCACGGGGCGGGTATCGGAGGAGAAGCTTGGCGCGCACCTGCAGTCGGTCGTCGATCTCTCGCCCCGGGCGATCCGCGAGCGTCTGGGTCTGAGTGCACCGATCTATGCTCGTACTGCGGCCTACGGTCATTTCGGACGTGAGCCCGATGCGGATGGCGGTTTCTCCTGGGAGAATCTTGATCTGGTCGATGATCTCAAAGGCCTGAAGGTCTGACCGGTCGCGAGGCGTGGCGATTGGGCAATCCCGACTCTGATCAGTCGACTGGCAGGCGAACAATCTTCCGCGGTCGTCGGCATGGCCGCAAGCTGCGCGCGAGCATGCAGTCGTTGATGCGGGACCTGCTGCCGGCACTGCTGATTTCACCCGAAGGCCCCGAAAGAAACACCGGAAAAATAGAACCGTCGAACCTGTTCAACGCACCGTTTCGCGAAATTTGGATGGAAATAGGCTTCGGCGGCGGCGAGCATTTGGCTTGGCAGGCTGAGCACAATCCAGATGTCGGCTTGATTGGCTGCGAGCCCTACATAAACGGAGTGGCCAGCTTGCTCCGGCACGCCTCGGAGAGAGAATTGTCGAACATCCGGATCTTGCCTGACGACGTACGGCCGTTTCTCGAACGGCTGCCTGATGCCTGCCTGACGCGCTTGTTCGTGCTGTTTCCGGACCCGTGGCCGAAACGACGCCACCAGGAGCGGCGGATCGTGCAGTGGGAAACGCTAGCCACGTTCAGCCGACTGCTTAAACCTGGCGGCGAACTCAGATTGGCGACGGACGACCCGCAGTATCAGCGCTGGATGTTGGTCCGAGCGACTGGGCGTGATGACCTCGTCTGGATGGCGCGACGGCCAGGGGACTGGAAGGCCCGGCCCGATGATTGGCCCGAGACCCGCTATGAGGCTAAGGCGATTAAAGAGGGTCGGGCTCCGGCGTTCTTGCGTTTTCAAAAGGCCGGCTGAGCCTTCGGCGGTCCGGCAGCAGATAGCCCTCAGACGGGCTGGGCTGAAATCAATCCAGGTGAACCTCGGACTTGCCGTCGGCGGCGGCTATGGTTGGTCCGTGGGAGTGGCAGGTTTGAGTCCATATCGTAGTTGACTTCATTTGCGAAAAATACCTTGAATGGTCTTCGGTTTCAAGTATAGTCCCGACCTCTTTTCCATCAGATTGCAGACTATGGTTGGTGGGCCAATGGCCCACTTTTTTGTTTGCGATCTGGCCATGGGTTTTGGAGCCGCCGTGAGGCGGGAATCGCTGTTGGACTGGACCGAATGAGCGTGGTGAATGTCGGGCGCGATAAGTAACAGGATCGCAGAAATCATCGGGCCATCCGTTAGCGCGATGGGGTATGATCTGGTGCGCGCGACCTTAACTGGCACCCGCCAGCGCACCCTACAGGTCATGGTCGAGCGCACGGATCGGGCCGAAATGAACGTTGACGACTGCGCTAATGTGAGCCGAGCCGTTTCGGCGCTTCTTGATGTCGAGGACCCGATCACGGAAGCCTATAATCTGGAGGTCAGTTCTCCAGGCATCGACCGTCCGCTGGTCCATCTTGATGATTATCGGCGGTTTTCCGGGTTCGAAGCGAAGATCGAGTTGCAGCAACTCGTGGATGGACGCAAAAGGGTTCGCGGGACGCTGAAGGGGGTCGGTGACGGAGACGTCGTAACGATCGATTCGAAGGGTGAGGGGATTTTGGTCCCCTACTCGAATATTAAGACCGCTAAACTGGTTCTGACAGATGATCTGATCGAAGCTAGTCTTGCGGGCAAACTATAGACGCAACGAACGAAGCGAGCCAAACCGTGGCCATGGAAACAGCAACCTTCCCCAAAATCGAACTGATTCAGGTCGCCGATGTCGTCGCGCGCGAAAAAGGCATCGAGCGTGACGAGGTCCTGGAAGCCATGGAGCAGGCGATCCAGAAAGCGGGCCGGTCAAAATACGGCCAAGAGCACGACATTAGAGCGACAATTGATCGGTTGACCGGCGAGATCAGACTGGTTCGCTGCACCGAAGTCGTCGAAGTCGTCGAGGATGACATCACGCAGATCACCCTTGAGGAGGCGAACAAACAAGACGCAGCGCTCTCCATCGGCGATCTGATCATTGATCCACTCCCGCCGATCGACTTCGGCCGCATTGCCGCGCAAACCGCCAAGCAGGTGATTGTGCAGAAAGTGCGCGAGGCTGAGCGATCACGCCAGTTCGGCGAGTTCAAGGATCGGATTGGCGAGATCGTCAACGGCATCGTCAAACGGGTCGAGTTTGGCAATGTGACTGTCGATCTTGGTCGCGCCGAAGCGGTGCTGCGCCGGGACGAATTGCTGCCTCGGGAATCGTTCCGCAATGGTGATCGCGTGCGCGCCTATATCTATGATGTGCGCGAGGAAATTCGCGGACCACAGATCTTCCTGTCGCGCACGCATCCAGAGTTCATGAAGGGCTTGTTCCGTCAGGAAGTGCCGGAAATCTATGATGGTATAATCGAGATCAAGGCGGTGGCCCGTGACCCCGGAAGCCGTGCCAAGATAGGCGTGATTTCCTATGACAACGGGATCGACCCGGTCGGAGCCTGTGTCGGCATGCGCGGTAGCCGCGTCCAAGCCGTGGTCGGCGAACTGCAGGGCGAAAAGATCGATATCGTTCCCTGGTCGGACGACCCGGCGACCTTCGTGGTCAATGCGCTGGCGCCGGCTGAAGTGTCCAAAGTGGTGCTGGACGAAGACCAGGGACGCATTGAGGTTGTAGTGCCGGACGAGCAGTTGAGCCTGGCGATTGGCCGGCGTGGCCAGAATGTACGGTTGGCCACCATGCTCAGCGGCTGGGATATTGACATCCTCACCGAGGCCGAGGAATCGGAGCGCCGTCAGGAAGAGTTCCGGACCCGCTCGAAAATCTTCATGGAAGCGCTTGATATCGATGATGTCATGGCGCATCTCCTGGTCGCCGAGGGTTTCTCATCGGTCGACGAAATTGCCTATACGGGTCTGGAAGAGTTGACTCAGATCGAAGGGTTCGTTGTCGATATCGCCGAGGAATTGCAGAGCCGTGCCTTGGTTTATACCGAAGCAGAGCGTGAGCGGCTGAGCGGCCGGCGATTGGAACTCGGTGTTACCGACGAGCTTGCTGAAATGCCTGGGCTGACACCAAGCATGGTGGTCATACTTGGCGAGAACGAAATCAAGACTATCGACGATCTCGGCGATCTGGCGAGCGATGAATTGGTCGAAATGCTGCCCGATACCGATCTGAGCATGGAAGACGCGAACACTATTATCATGGCGGCCAGAGCCCATTGGTTCGACGATGAGGAGGACGCTGGTGACGATGGTACGCCCGGCGAAGAAGGTGCGGAAAAGGAGAGAGTCGACGAGGCCGGCTGATCCAGGCGGCGACGCGGAGGCGCCGGACGGAGCGGAGTTGACCGAACGGCGGTGTATCGCTACCGGCACCAGCGGTCCGAAAGCACCGATGATCCGTTTTGTCATCGCCCCGGATGGCGCGGTGATCGCCGATTTGACGGAAAAGCTGCCGGGGCGCGGCATTTGGCTCAGCGCCTCTCGCGATGCGGTTTCGATCGCGGTGAAGCGCAAACTCTTCTCCCGAGCGGCACGGTGTCAAGTCTCGGTGTCCGAGGGGTTCGCCGATCAGCTTGAGGCGGCCCTGGTGGACCGGGCGGTGGCGGCGGTTGGGATGGCAAGGCGATCCGGTTTGGTGGTCGCCGGCAACGCGAAGGTAGAAGCAGCCTTGCGGCAAGGTCAGGTGGTGCTGCGGCTGGAGGCCCTGGATGGGTCTGCGGAGGGACGGCGTAAGCTGGATAATCTTTCACCCGGGGTTCCGGTGCTGGAAGCGCTCACCACTGCGGAATTGGCGAGGGCATTTGATCGGGAACGAACGGCGCATGCTGCGGTTTTCCGAGGCAAAGGAATACAGGGGGGGCCAGGTTTGGCCACCCGTTTGACGAGAGAGTTCGAGAGATTGGCCGGGTTTAGATCTGATTTTGGCGGTGCCGGGTTGGAAAAAACGGCCGAGCGGTGTATTGAACCCACAGCCGACATGATCGGCCAAGAATGCGCGGTCACGGAATGACGACGACGGACGATAAGGATCGCAAGAAGCTAAGCCTCACCGGGGGACGCCTATCGGTTGGCACGTCTATCGAGACGAGTCAGGTGAGGCAGAGCTTCTCGCATGGGCGCTCGAAGACTGTGCAGGTTGAACGCCGGCGCAAACGGGTACCCGTGCCTGGTGCAGGCCAGGACGGTGCCGTTGATGCCGGTGCGGTGCGAGCCCTGACGGACGAGGAACGCGCAGCACGGACCAAGGCCCTTCAGGATGGTCTGCGCGAGCAGGAAGCCGGACCTGAAATTGGCCAGCCCGCAGCCGAGGCGGCCTCCGTCGCCCCGACCGCGTCGGAAATACCGGAGGCCGTCGAAGAGATCGATCGTCGGCAGTCCGAACTTCTGGAAGCGCAACGCATTGCCGACGACGAAGGTCGCAAACGCGCCGAGGAATCCGCTCGGCTCGCCGAACTTGAAGAAGCCCGGCAAGCCAAGGCGGCGACCGATCGTCCCTCGAACCGCACACCCGATCGCCCGACATCAGCGGCACCGACACCGGCAGCCGCTACTCAGGACGATGAGGGCGATAGCGGTCGGCCGGTTAATCGCCGCCGCGGCGATGCAGCCAAGAAAGCGCCGGCCCCAACCAGTCGGAGGAACGAACCCCGCCGTCGCCACTCCGGCAAGCTGACAATTTCGCAGGCGTTGGATGACACGAGCGCCGAACGGATGCGGTCTCTCGCTTCGGTCCGCCGTGCCCGTGAACGGGAAAAGAACCGTGCGCGCAGTGAAATGGGCGATCAAAAGCGTGTCCGTGAGGTCATCATTCCAGACGTGATCACGGTTCAAGAGCTTGCCAACCGGATGGCTGAGCGCGCCGTCGATGTGGTCAAGAAGCTGATGACGCTTGGCGTCATGGCGACGATCAATCAGACAATCGAAACGGACACCGCCGAACTGGTTGCCACGGAATTCGGCCACCGGGCCCGCCGGGTATCGGAATCCGATGTGGAAACCGGCCTGCAAGTTGAAAACGAGTCGATCGAAGATCTGCAGCTCCGCGCCCCGGTGGTTACCGTGATGGGGCATGTTGATCACGGCAAAACCTCGCTGCTGGATGCCCTGCGCAAGACCGATATCGCGTCGGGCGAAGCTGGCGGCATAACCCAGCATATCGGTGCCTATCAGGTGCAGATTGAGTCGGGCGAGAAAATCACCTTTCTCGATACGCCAGGCCATGAGGCATTCAGTGAAATGCGGGCTCGTGGCGCTAACGTCACGGATATCGTGATCCTAGTGGTCGCCGCCGATGACGGCATCATGGCGCAGACGATTGAAGCCATTCGTCATGCCAAAGCGGCAGGCACACCGATGATCGTCGCAGTCAACAAGATAGACCGACCCGACGCCGACCCGGAACGGATCAAGACTGCGCTGCTTCAGCATGAGGTGGTGGTCGAGGATCTGGGTGGCGACGTGATCCACATTCCGGTATCCGCCTTAACCGGTGAAGGACTGGCCAAATTGCAGGAAGCCATTGTCCTGCAGGCTGAAGTGATGGAACTGAAGGCCAATCCAAATCGCACGGCTGCGGGTGCGGTCGTCGAATCCAAGGTTGAGCGGGGACGGGGTAGTGTCGCCACGGTCCTGGTGCAACACGGCACCCTCAAAATCGGTGATGTGTTTGTCGCCGGCGCCGAATGGGGCCGGGTACGCGCCTTGTTAGACGATCGCGGTCAACGGATCGAGGAAGCAGGGCCAAGCTCGCCGGTAGAGGTCTTAGGCCTCAACGGCTCTCCGTTTGCTGGGGACGATTTTGTCGTCGTCGAGACCGAAGCCCGAGCCCGCGAAATCACTGAGTATCGGGAACGGCAAATTCGCTCGAAGCAAGCGACCGCTGGCGCACGTGGTACCGTCGAGCAAATGCTGTCGAATATCGCGGCTGGCCAAGCCGAGGAACTACCGGTGGTTATCAAGACGGACGTGCATGGCTCTCTAGAGGCAATTCGCGGCAGTCTGGATAAGGTTTCCAACGACACGGTGGCGGTCAGGGTTCTGCACGGCGCTGTCGGCGGGATCAATGAATCGGATGTCTCGCTCGCCGCCGCTTCTGGCTCGATTGTGGTTGGCTTTAACGTTCGAGCTAACCCTCAGGCTCGCGAGCTGGCCCGGCAAAGCGACGTGGAAATTCGCTATTACTCGATTATTTATGACGTGATCGACGAAATCAAAGCAGCCCTCACCGGCATGTTGTCTCCGGATCTGAAGGAAGAGTTCCTGGGCAATGCGGAGGTCCGTGAAGTCTTCAACATCACTAAGGTCGGCAAGATCGCCGGCTGTTTTGTCACCGAGGGCAATATTCGCCGCGGTGCCAAGGTACGGTTGTTACGAGATAACGTGGTGATCCACGAAGGTTCGTTGAAAACATTGCGACGGTTCAAGGACGAGGTCCGCGAAGCCCGCGAGGGATACGAATGCGGTGCCGGGTTCGAGAACTATAACGATCTCCAGGTCGGCGACTTGATAGAGTGCTTTGAGATCAAGGAAGTCGCCCGGACACTGGACTCCGTGCAACAGGCATCCGCGACGCCCTAACCCGCGGCCGGAACGGTTCCTATCATGGCTCATAAAACGGACAGGTCGGTCCGACGCGACGGCGTTCCCAGTCAGCGCCAACTCAGGGTCGGCGAGGTTCTGCGCAAGGCGATGGTCGAGATTCTCGAACGCGTCGAATTGCGCGACCCAGACATCGCTGGCGTGTCTATCACCGTCTCCGAGGTATCAATTAGCCCCGATCTGAAGACGGCGATGGTATTCGTGATGCCGCTTGGCGGCGGAGCTCGGGAGGCGGTGATCGCCGGATTGGCTCGCGCCGCACCCTTCCTGCGTGGCCAGATCGCGCGGCGGATTCAACTGCGCCACGTGCCGCGGTTGATGTTTAGCATCGACACCGCCTTCGATTCCTCGGCCTACATGAACTCGCTGCTGCGGACGCTCGACACGCCGGAGGAGCATCTTTCGGAGGATAGCGCGGACACGTCAACAACCGGTGAGCTGGCCGGGGAGAGCGACGATGGCGCGTAAACGGCGCGGCAATCCCGTTAATGGATGGCTGATCGTCGACAAACCTAGCGGGGTTACCTCGACCCATGTCGTGAAGGTGGTGCGCCGGGTCTTCGACGCCGCCAAGGCCGGGCATTCGGGAACTCTTGACCCCTTGGCCACCGGCGTCTTGCCGATTGCGCTCGGCGAAGCGACGAAAACCATCCCCTACGCTATGGATGCGAGTAAGGATTATACCTTCGATATCCGCTGGGGCGAGGAGCGCGATACCGACGATTGTGAAGGGGAGGTGACCCGCACCAGCGACCTCCGTCCGGATCAAATCGCAATCGCAGCCGGATTGAAAAACTTTGTCGGCCTGATCCAGCAGGTGCCGCCGCGTTACTCAGCCATTAAGATTCAGGGTCAAAGGGCGTATGACTTAGCCCGTAACGATCAGCGGGTTGAAATGGTTGCTCGACCGATCATGATCGAGACTTTTGTGCTTGCTGAGATCGTCGATTCGGATCACGCGACCTTCAATGTGACGAGCGGTAAGGGTGCGTATATGCGGGCGCTCGCCCGTGATTTATCGATCGCGGTGGGCTCCGTTGGCCATATTTCAGCGTTACGGCGTTTGCGGGTTGGACCGTTCCAGCAAAGCAATGCGATTTCGCTGGATTCGATCGAAGCCTTGGCGCATAGTCCCGCCGCTTTCGAGCACCTATTGCCCTTGGAGACAGCGCTGGACGGCATCCCGGCCCTGCCTCTTTCGGGTGATGAAGCGAACAGGCTACGGCGCGGCCAGACTGTCCCGGTGTTTCGGGCGTCCGACCGCGAACGTCTTGGAGATCTGCGTGAAGGCGATTTTCTTTGCGCGGTTTCATCCGGGACCCCGGTCGCGATCTCCCGTATCCAGGGGGGCTGCGTTTGCCCTGTCCGCGTCCTCAACCTTTGACCGAAGCGGAGTATTCGATGTCGATTACCCAAGAGAAGAAAACCGAATTGATCAACCAGTACGGTCGTGCCGAAGGGGACACCGGTTCTCCGGAAGTGCAGTGCGCGATACTGACCACACGGATCCTCAATCTTACCGAGCATATGAAAATCCATAAGAAGGATTTTCATTCGCGGCGTGGACTGTTGATGATGGTTGGCCTGCGGCGGCGGTTGCTTGACTATTTGCGATCCCGCAATGAGCAACGCTACGCCGATACTATCAAAAGCCTCGGTCTGCGCCGCTGATATAGCGTCGTCTGACACGCGCTCAGGGGGGTTGTGCACCCACGCCACCCGTGCTGGTTTTCAGCCACGGGTGGCGTGCGCTCGCCCGACTAAACTGTATTTGACCCAGTGCGCGTTCCATGTCATTGAGGGCGCGCTTGAGAAGGATATGGAAACCGTAGGGTCGCACACAACCGATGTGTGTTCGCATTTGCCGTGACGCAGTTTCTCTAGCTTGACCGTGCGTGAGCGTGCTGCACCTAGCCATGGGGCGAGGGATGGCGCGGCTTTTTTGCCTTCGGCAAACCGCTAGGTCTACCGGTGCGGCCTGATTGTAGGGAAATACCAGGAATGTTCGAAGTATATCGCAAGGAAATCAATTGGGGTGGGCGCCAGCTTGTCCTGGAGACGGGCAAGATTGCTCGTCAGGCTGACGGCGCCGTTATGGCAAGCCTTGGCGAAACCACCGTTTTGTGCACTGCTGTCGGGGCAAAGACCCCAAAACCCGGTCTGGATTTCTTCCCGCTGACCGTGAACTACCAGGAAAAGACGTTTGCTGCCGGCAAGATCCCAGGTGGGTTCTTCAAACGCGAGGGACGACCGACCGAAAAGGAAACACTGGTCTCACGACTGATTGACCGACCTATCCGGCCGCTCTTCGTCAAGGGCTTCAAGAACGAGACCCAGGTGATTTGCACCGTGCTGTCTCATGACCTGGAGAATGACCCCGATGTGGTCGCGTTAATAGGTGCATCGGCCGCTCTGACCATCTCCGGCCTGCCTTTCCTTGGCCCGATCGGCGGTTGCCGTGTCGGCTACAAGGACGGCGAGTATTTGCTCAATCCGGCGCAGCAGGATGTCGCGACCTCTGAGCTGGACCTGTTGATGGCCGGCACCCGTGAAGGTGTGCTGATGGTCGAATCCCAGGCCAATGCCTTGTCCGAGGATGTCATGCTCGGCGCCGTGATGTATGGTCACAAAGCTTGCCAGCCGGTGATCGACGCGATCATTGAGTTGGCGGAAGCCTGTGCCAAGGAACCCCGCGACGTGCCGGCGCAAGTGCCGGAAATTGCCTCGGTCAGAGCGAAGCTGTCTGTCGCGATCACCGGTGATTTGCAGGATGCTTATAAGGTCGCCGACAAGACCGCCCGTCAGGACCTGGTCGCCGCCGCCAAGAAAAAGGGCACGGAACTGCTCAAAACTGAAGCGGAACTCAACGCTTCCAAGGAAGTATTGAAGTCGCTTGAAGCGGACATCGTGCGGGGATCGATCCTCGATACCGGCATCCGTATTGACGGGCGCGACACTAAAACGGTCCGGCCGATCGTCTGCGAGGTTGGCATATTGCCGCGTACGCATGGCTCGGCATTGTTCACCCGGGGGGAAACCCAAGCGCTGGTTGTCACCACGCTCGGCACCGGCCGGGATGAACAGATCATTGACGCGCTCGAGGGTGAACATCGCGAGCACTTCATGCTGCATTACAACTTCCCGCCCTACTCGGTTGGCGAAGCCGGTCGGATGTTTGGCCCCGGTCGCCGCGAAATTGGCCATGGCAAGTTGGCTTGGCGGGCAATGCGTCCACTGATCCCAAGCAAGGAGAGCTTTCCCTACACGCTTCGTGTCGTTTCGGAAGTCACCGAATCCAATGGTTCTTCGTCAATGGCCACGGTTTGTGGCACCTCGATGTCCCTGATGGATGCCGGTGTTCCCTTGGTACAGCCCTGCGCCGGTATCGCCATGGGCCTGATCAAGGACGGTGACCGCTTCGCGGTGTTGTCGGACATCCTTGGTGACGAAGATCATCTCGGCGACATGGACTTCAAGGTCGCCGGCACCGAAACCGGTGTGACCTCGCTGCAGATGGATATTAAGATCACCTCGATTACCGAGGAGATCATGCGGATTGCTTTGGATCAGGCCCGCGACGGTCGGCTCCATATCCTCGGCGAGATGGAAAAAGCCATCACCAGCGGTCGCGACGGCGTTTCCGATCATGCTCCCCGGGTCACGATGCTGCAGATCAACAAAGACAAAATCCGCGACATCATCGGACCGGGTGGTAAGGTGATCCGCGAGATCAGTGAGGTCACTGGCGCCAAGATAGACATCGATGACGATGGCATGGTCAAGGTCGCGGCGGTCGATAATGATGCGGGCCAAGCCGCAATCGACTGGATTAAGTCCATTGTGGCAGAGCCGGAAATCGGCGTGATCTACAACGGTAAGGTCGTCAAGACCGTCGACTTCGGGGCCTTCGTCAACTTCCTCGGTCCGCGGGACGGTCTGGTGCATATCAGTGAACTGTTGCCCGGCCGGGTCAACAAAACCACCGACGTGGTGAATATTGACGACGCGGTCAAGGTCAAGGTCATCGGCTTCGACGATCGTGGCAAGGTGAAGCTGAGCATGAAGACAGTCGATCAGGAAACTGGTGCGGATCTGGGTGATGGAACGGCCGGCGACGGCGCCTGAGGTCAGCGCCCACAATCGACGCCAAAAGTAAGGCGTTCGCATGACGGTAAGACAAGATAAAGCGTCATCAGGTTCCGGGTCCGGGCCTGGTGGCGTTTGCTTTTTGAAGCCACCCCGGCTAATCGGCCATCGCGGGGCCAAGGCGGTAGCGCCGGAAAACACCCTAGTATCGTTTCGCAAGGCCGCCGAGTATGGCGCGGACTGCATTGAGTTTGACGTACGGCTCTGCGCTGATGGCGTCCCGGTAATTTTCACGACGATACGCTAGAGCGTACCAGCGACGGCGTTGGAAACCTTGCAACAAGAGGGGCCGCTTTGGCCACGCGGCTTTCTATTGGGCGAGCGGCGGTCCAATTGGCTGAACGAGGCACAGCGGCTGGAATGTGTTTCATTTCACCCGGCGGCCGAACTCTTGGACCAGGCCGAAACGGTCGATGACATCAAGGCTGCAGGGTTTTTGATATACCCCTACACCGTCAACGACCTCGAACGGGCGAGCGAGTTACTAGGCTGGGGGGTAATGCGGTCATTACCGACGACCCACGCCTGATCTCGGCGGCGCTTTGCTGAGCTGTCAGGAACTCGGGGCGGGCTTTGGAATTCCCACGATCTTCAACCCACCATCGACATAGTGAACTTCGCCGGTCATCCCAGACGACAGGTCGCTCAACAGGAATAACGCGGCGTTGCCGACTTCTTCGAGATCGATGTTCCGGCCCAAGGGCGCGTTGGTTTCCGAGTAGCGGTAGACATAGCGGGCATCGGCGATTGCCGAACCGGCCAAGGTCCGCATCGGGCCTGGCGAAAGCGCATTAACCCGAATACCACGACCACCGACATCGGTTGCCAGATAGCGAACGCTCGCCTCCAGGGCGGCCTTCGCGATCCCCATAACGTTGTAATTGGGGATGGTTCGGGACGAACCGAGGTAACTCAAGGTGATTAAGCTACCGCCTTCGCCCATCATCGCGACGGCGCGACGAGTCACATTGGTGAACGAGAAACAGGAAATATCGAGCGTATTGCGGAAGTTGTCGCGGCTGGTGTCGACATACCGGCCTTTTAGCTCGGATTTATCGGAATAAGCGATGGCGTGTACCAGAAAATCCAACTGGCCCCATTCCCGCGCCAGGTCGGCAAATACCGCGTCCAGCTGATCATCGTCGGCAACATCGCAATGCAAAACTAGTGACGAGCCAACCGACGCGGCCAAGGGGGTAACCCGCTTGGCGATCGATTCGCTCTGATAGGTAAAGGCGAGCTCCGCGCCTTGAGCCGCCAATGCCGAGGCAATGCCCCAGGCGATTGAGCGATCATTAGCGACACCCATGATCAGGCCCTTGCGACCTGCCATCAATCCGGTTCGCGATGGCCGTGCGTCGGTCATCGTCCAGTGATACTCCCAATCAAGCCTTCACCCCAGGTGGGTAATTTTTCGCTCAATGTGAGCCGGACCCTAAGCATTATGGGCACGAAATGCCAAGACCGAGTTGGTACCACCGAAGCCGAAACTGTTCGACAACGCCAGTTTGACCGAAACGTCGTCCTGGCGTTGGCGAATGATCGGCATTGCCTCCGCCAGGGGATCGAGCGTCTCAATATTTGCCGAGGCCGCCAGGAAATTATTTTTTATCATCAACAGAGTATAGATCGCCTCATGCGCCCCGGCGGCGCCTTGAGAATGGCCGGTGAGGGACTTGGTCGAACTGATCGCCGGGATTGAATTTCGTGTGGCGAACACCTCGGCGATCGCCTCAAGTTCCTTTGTGTCGCCAATCGGCGTGCTGGTGCCGTGTGTATTTATATAGTCGACCGGCTCGTCGATCCCGTTGAGCGCCATCTGCATGCAGCGAACCGCACCTTCACCCGAAGGCTGCACCATGTCGGCGCCATCCGAGGTGGCACCATAGCCAACCAGCTCGGCATAGATTGTCGCGCCTCTGCTTTTGGCTCGCTCCAGCTCCTCCAACACGACGATGCCGCCGCCACCGGCGATCACGAAGCCATCACGGTCCACGTCATAGGCCCGCGAAGCCTTGCTCGGCGTATCGTTATATTTCGAGGACAATGCGCCCATCGCATCGAACAAAACCGAGAGCGTCCAATGAAGTTCCTCGCCACCGCCTGCGAACATCACATCCTGCTTACCAAGCTGGATCATCTCATAAGCATTTCCGATGCAGTGCGAACTGGTCGAACAGGCCGAGCTTATCGAATAGCTGAGCCCTTTGATCTTGAATGACGTCGCCAAGGTTGCCGAGGTGGTGCTCGACATCACCCGAGGAACCATATATGGGCCAACCCGCTTGGGCCCTTTCTCGCGCGCTATGTCGAAAGCGGCCATCATGTTCGACGTCGACGGTCCGCCCGAGCCAACAATCAGGCCAGTCCTTGGATCACTGACGTCACCGGGCTCAAGGCCGGCATCGGCGATCGCCTGTTCCATGGCGATATACGCATAGGCGGCCCCGTCCCCCATGAAGCGCAACAATTTTCGGTCGATATGGTCGCTTGGCGTAAGCTTCAGGGATCCGTGCACATGGCTTCGGAAGCCCATTTCGCAATATTCTTCACTGAAGGTGATCCCGGACCGCCCGCGGCGCAGCGATTCGGTGACCTCGGCAGCATTGTTGCCGATGCTGGAAACCACTCCCAGGCCCGTGACCACGACCCGGCGCATCAACTTACCCCCTCGGCCCGGGCCGGATTTTTGAACAAACCGACGCGAATATCCTTGGCTTCGAACACCATCTCTCCGTCACACATCACGCGGCCGTCGGCGATCCCCATGCACAACCGACGCATGATCACGCGCTTAATATTCAGCTCAAATTTCAGCAGCTTGGCGGTTGGCAATACCTGGCCCGTGAACTTGACCTCGCCAACCGAAATCGCCCGACCGGACCCGAGCCCACCGAGCCATCCAAGGCTAAAGCCTAAAAGCTGCCAAAGCGCATCCATGCCAAGGCAGCCCGGCATTACCGGATCGCCCTGGAAATGGCATTTGAAGAACCAGAGGTCCGGCTTGATATCGAACTCAGCCTCGACCTGTCCCTTGCCATTGGCGCCGCCGTCGTCACTGATCTGGGTGATACGATCGAACATTAGCATCGGCGGCAGCGGCAGCTGCGCGTTGCCGGGCCCGAACAACTGGCCCTGGGCGCACTTGATCAGCTCATCGTAGTCGAAACTTGAAGCTCGCTGGGACGTCACGTGGCACAATTCCTTGGAAGTCATCGTCACAAACACCGTCATTGACGGTGAGAACTTGTAGCATTAGCCGATGTCTCATACCCGTAGAAAAACACATACCACCGGGAATCGCCAAGAGGTTCCCGGTTTAGATCATTGAACATACCGGAAGCCCCGAGGAAGCGGCATGCAAAGGCCAGGTTACAGCTTAGCATACTTGACAAGACTCGGTGATTACTGATGTCTGGGGACGTGGGTGCCGATCAGCGCCCGGGAGCGATATGGATGATTGATGGTTGGCGCCAATAACAGATCTCGAGAAATGGCGATATCGGTCCTTGACCGTGCGGGCCTGCGATCGACGCGGCAACGCCTGTTGTTGGCCCAAGTCTTGTTCGAGCGAGGCGATCGCCACGTCACCGCCGAACAATTGCATGGCGAGGCAGAAGCAGAGGGTGCGACGATTTCGCTGGCCACCGTCTACAACACCCTGCACCAGTTCCGTTCCGCCGGATTGCTCCGGGAGGTTGTGGTCGAGGCTGGGCGGGCGTATTTCGACACCAATGTCACCGATCACCACCATCTCTACATCGAGAGTACCGGGGAATTAAGCGATGTCCCGGGCGACCTGGTGGCCCAGGACGCGTTGCCCGTGATCCCTCACGGTTTCACGATTGAGCGCATCGACGTGGTGATAAGGCTTCGGTCGGACACCGAATAGCCTTATAATATTACAATATATCAGTGTATTATATCTTTTTTCGAATCATTCTAAATGGCTTGACGCGGCCCGCGCCGTCTTCCTATAACTGCTCCTATAGTCAGCCTTTGGCGAACATCGAACGGGTCGGTGTTCGCATCGGCGGTTTCAGTCAGCATCGGGAGACCAAAATGGCAGATCTCAAGGACTCAAAGACCGAAGATAATCTGAAAGCGGCATTTGCCGGTGAATCACAAGCTAACCGGCGCTATCTCTATTTCGCCCAGAAAGCGGATATCGAGGGTTACAACGACGTGGCGGCGGTATTTCGTTCAACGGCCGAAGGCGAGACCGGTCATGCCCACGGCCATCTCGAATTCCTCGAAGAGACCGGTGATCCGGCGACCGGTAAGCCCATTGGCCCGACCGGGGACAATCTGAAAGCAGCCATTGCTGGCGAAACCCACGAATACACGGACATGTATCCGGGCATGGCAAAGACCGCCCGCAGCGAAGGTTTCGACGAAATCGCCGATTGGTTCGAAACGCTGGCGAAAGCTGAGCGGAGCCACGCCGGTCGTTTCCAAAAAGCTTTGGACACGATGGAATAGCCCTTACGGCAGCATTATTTGACCGGCGCAGCGGCAATATGTCGCTGACCGATTGATGCAAGTCGACCGACCGGCGCCCTTTGCGCGGCGCCGGTCGGGGGTTGATCCAAGTGTGATGGTGATCCTTTTGGGACGCTGGTTGGTTTCCGATCATAAGTGAACGATGGCAGCGGCGGATGCCGACCGCGCCGGCGAGCCGGGTCCTTCAGCGCAGCAGTTCGATTCGACCGAAAGAGGTGGAAGATGAAAGAAGGCAGCCTCGACGCTCCGACGCGTCATCCGCTAGCCTGGGAGGACCCGGATTTCTATGACGAAGCGAAGGTGGATGCCGAGCTGCGGCGGGTTTTTGACATCTGCCACGGCTGCCGGCGCTGCTTCAATCTATGCGACAGCTTTCCAAAGCTATTCGACCTAGTCGACGGTTCGCAATCCTGTGAGCTTGATACCGTTGACAGCGCGGATTTCGCCCCCGTGGTCGATGCCTGCACGCTCTGCGATATGTGCTTCATGAGCAAATGTCCCTATGTCCCACCACATCAATTCAATCTCGATTTTCCGCATCTGATGTTGCGGTATCGCGCGGTCCAAAACCGCAAGGGCGAGGTACCCTTTACCGCCGTGCAATTGACCAAGACTGACCGCAACGGTCGCGTTGCAGGCTTTGCCGCACCGCTGGCCAATTGGGCGACCAAGCGCAGCAATGTGTTGACCCGCTCGCTCCTGGAATTGACCTGCAATGTGCATCGGGACGCAGCGCTGCCAAAATTCCATACCAACAATTTTATCACCCGAAGCAAGACTGAAGCTCCTCTGGTCAATAGAGACGCACCAGGCCATGGACGTAAGGCCGTGATCTACGCCACCTGTTTTGTAAACTTCAACAACCCCGCCATCGGCATTGCCGCGCGGCAGGTCTTGGCCCATAACGGCGTCGAAACCGAGGTCGTCTATCCATCCTGTTGTGGCATGCCACAACTTGAGCAAGGCGATATTGCCCGAGTGGCTGAAACCGCGGCCAAGGTTGCGGCGGATCTTCGCCCCTGGGTCGACGAGGGTCGCCAGGTGATCGCCCTTACGCCGTCCTGCGCGCTCATGCTGAAATTCGAATGGCCGTTAATTCTACCCGAGGACGAGAATGTCGCGGCGCTGTCGGCGGCAAGCCGGGACATTGATGAATATATAGTCGACATCGCCAAAACCGAGGGGCTCGCGGACGGTTTGCAGTCCCTGGATGGCGGCGTGACACTGCATATGGCCTGCCACAGTCGGGCGCAGAATTTCGGTCAGAAGTCGGCTGAGATGCTGCGCTTTATTCCGCAGATCGATATCACGGTGATTGAACGTTGCTCTGGTCATGGCGGCTCCTGGGGGGTGATGAAAGGTAATTTCGATACCGCGTTGAAGGTCGGTAAGCCGGTGGCCCGCCTGGCGAAAAAATCCGGCAACGCCTTTCTTGCGTCCGGCTGTCCGCTGGCGGCGGAGCATATTATTCAGGGTATGGAACGCGTTGATGGCGAAGATCCGACGGTGCAGCGTGCTGACCATCCTGTCGAAATTCTCGCGCGAGCCTACGGTTTCTGAGCCGGCTCATCGTTGCCACCGGCCCGATAGCCGGTCGCGCTCTGGGGCATGATACGGAGAACACCCGCATGGCGGATAAACGGATCACCTGGGACGATGTCCTGGAAATGAGCACCTACCAGGCCATAAGGGCGACCAAACGTGCCGAGATTGTCGCCATTAAACGCGATCGCCGGGTCGCGGTTGGACCGGACGCCACTTTTTATTTCGAGAGCCACGACACCATGTGGTGGCAAATTCACGAGATGCTTTACATCGAAAAAGGTGGAGAGGAGCAGATCCCGGACGAGCTTGCAGCCTATAATCCGCTGATCCCGCAGGGCCGGGAGCTGATCGCGACCCTGATGTTCGAAATCGATGACCCGGACCGGCGCAAAACCGTGCTCTCCAGTCTCGGCGGTGTCGAAGAGGCCTGCGTGCTTTCCATTGCCGGAGAGGAAATCGTTGGGGTGGCGGAAGCCGATCTAGATCGCACGACGGCGGACGGTAAGGCCTCATCGGTACAATTCGTTCACTTCACCCTCAGCGACGCCCAGGTCGGAGCCTTCAAGCAGCCGGAAACCCAGGTCATGCTAGGTATCAAGCATACGAATTACGGCCATATGGCGTTTCTGTCAGGCCCGGTGCGCACGGCCTTGAGCGCGGACCTCGACTGATATTTCATGTTGTTCGGGGTAGCCCCGGGCCCGCCTGGTATGGTTTTATTTGCCGAACGCTTCTTTAACATCGACGCCCCAGATATGCGCCCGGCTGACCCAGCCCGAGAGGCCGGAGATCCTGATCTCGCACCATTCGTGCCGGCAATCCTCAAGCTTGGCTAGCACGCTCGGCTCCAGACGTGCCACCGCCGGCGCCAATTCGCCTGGGTCACGCCTGAGAGTACGGATCTGACCGATCACCTGAACCATCCGGCGTCCGGAAAGCATGCTTTTATGCGCCCAACCCTTGGTCCCCTCGAAATCACGAATCTTCCGCCAGGTATCAAACTCCGCTACCACCTCGACCGGTAGGCCGCGACGCTTGAATACCCATTCGATCGGATAGCGGGCGCCCGGACCGGCGCGCACGTTCACCTCGTTTGAGCGCAAGGACACATAGCGCGGCACCGGTAAGCCCGTTTGCTTGCCCACGGTGGCGGCCATGACCGATAGCCCAGTCGATCCCAGAAAAATTAGGCAGGCGATTACGCTTAACAGTCTCAGCATGGCTGGTTCTCAATGTGTGACTGCAGTCTACCACCAGATGTTGGGTGATTTAACATAAAACCACTCAATATACCGTGTTTTAACGGGTGGGCGGTGACCCTCTTGGGCTACGCCTGGACAAGCCCCGGGAGGGCTGATACTCCCGACAAAAGGTTATTTGGGTGCCCGGCCCAGAGACGTGGGTCCAAAGAAGAGGGGCCGGAGACGAGGCGCCCGACGCGTTCATGCATCCGCGAGGAAACCTGTTCATGCCGACAAAAAAGCCGCTGGTCATCATCACCCGCAAGCTGCCGGATCCGATCGAGACACGGATGATGGAACTCTTCGACACCCGTCTCAACCTGAGCGACGCGCCCTTCGATAACGCAACCTTGAAGGATGCCGTGCGCGAGGCCGATGTCCTGGTTCCGACAGTGACGGACCGGATAGATGCCGAGATCCTCGCTGAGACCGGACCGCGCCTCAAGTTGATCGCTTCCTTCGGTACCGGTGTCGACCATATCGACCTTGCCGCGGCCAAGCAGCGCGGTATCGCCATCACCAACACTCCCCGGGTGCTGACAGAGGATACGGCCGACATGACCATGGCGCTGATCCTCGCCGTGCCGCGACGTCTGGTGGAAGGGGAGCGGCTGCTGCGTTCCGGGACCTGGTCAGGCTGGGGGCCGACGCTGATGCTTGGCCATCGTATTCACGGAAAGCGGCTCGGCATCGTCGGCATGGGGCGGATCGGTCGGGCCGTGGCGCGCCGGGCCAGAGGGTTCGGCTTGTCTATCCATTACCATAACCGCAAGCGCCTGCACCCCGAAGTTGAAGAGGAGTTGGAGGCGACTTACTGGGAGAATCTCGATCAGATGCTTTCACGGATGGACATCATCTCGGTCAATTGCCCGCACACCCCGGCGACTTATCACCTGATCTCCGGTCGTCGCCTTGGCCAGATGCAGCCACATGCCTATATCGTCAACACCTCGCGCGGCGGGGTCATAGACGAGGCGGCCCTGGCCAAAGCCCTGCGCAACCGCGACATCGCCGGCGCCGGTCTGGATGTGTTCGAGCATGAGCCGATGGTTAATCCGGCCTTTCTGGAACTCGACAACGTCACCCTGTTGCCGCATATGGGCTCGGCCACTTTCGAAGGGCGTGTTGATATGGGCGAGAAGGTCATCGTCAACATCCGCACCTTCAGCGACGGCCACGCTCCGCCGGACCGGGTGATCGAAACGATGTTCTGAGGTGGGATTCTGAAGTGGAATCTGGGCCGAAACACCTGGTTCAACGTCCAATCTTCAAAAGCAGCGGCCCCAAAAGAAGCGGACGCCACTGGGACACCCGTAAGGGGACTTAGGGAGGAATTAAGGAGGGATATAACGTCAGAAAGAACTCGAAGCGGTGCCTATCATCGGCGAGGTGAACCGGATCAGACCGCCGGTTGATCCTAATAACCCAAGCGCCGCGATTGGGGAGAAGACAGCCTTGGTGGCGGGGGTTCGGGTCTGGCCAGCACCTTGTTCATGTTAGGTATCCAGAATGACCGGCGAAGAGTGTCTGTCTGATGGTCATTTGGCCTCGTTCCAAAAAAATACAAGGGAATGACGCGTGTAACTGTGTGGGATATCACAGCAGATCTGAAGGAAGCCTTAAGGGCGAACGATGAAGTCGTAGCGCCCTAAACCGGGCCAACCGCCGTGATCGTCGGTGCATCCCCACACAGCGGGCAACTGGCACTGCGTTTGTAGCGGATCTTGCGAAACGTCATGCCCATACCGTCAAACACCAGAAGGTTGCCGGACATCGAGTCGCCCAAGCCCATCAGTTCCTTCAGCACCTCGGTCGCCTGCATGGTCCCGATCACGCCGGCGACGGCGCCGAGAATTCCGGCTTCCTCGCAGCGTGGAACGGTGTTCGGTGGCGGTGGGTTGCGGAACAGGCAACGGTAGCAGGGCTCGCCCTCATGGCCGGCGACACCGCCGCGAAACGTGGTGAGTTGGCCCTCGAAGCGCAACAGGGCGCCGGAGACAACGGTTTTGCCGGCGAGATAGGCGGCGTCATTGATCAAATATCGGGTCGCGAAATTGTCCGTGCCGTCAATGATCAGGTCGTATTCAACGAAAAAGGCCTCGGCATTCTCCGGCGTTAATCGGGTCTGGTAGGGCAGGATGGTGATGGTGGGGTTGATCCGCGCCAGGGTCTCCGCCGCCGAGATCGCCTTGGGCAGGCCGACCGACGCGGTGGCGTGAACGATCTGACGCTGTAGGTTCGAAAGATCAACCTCGTCATCGTCGATGATCCCGATGGTGCCGATGCCAGCTGCCGCCAGATACATCAGGATCGGCGAGCCGAGGCCACCGGCACCGACGCACAGCACCTTAGAGGCGAGCAGCGTTTGCTGTCCCTCGTCGCCAACCTCCGCCAGGATCAGATGACGGGCATAGCGTTCGAACTGTGCATCCGTCAGCTCCATGATTTGTCTCCAACGCAGGTTTCGGCTCTTATGCCTCGTTCGCGCCAGAATCGGCAGAATCCGAACCGGTAGAGCCATACCCGCCGGCGCCCCGTGCGGTCGCCGAGAGCGTCGCCACCTCGACTAAAATTCCGTGCGCTACTGCTGCGATCACCATCTGCGCGATCCGGTCACCGCGATTAACGGTGAACGGCGCGGCGCCATGGTTTATCAGCACGACGGAAACCTCACCGCGATAATCCGAATCAACGGTTCCCGGCGCGTTGAGAACCGTAACCCCATGTTTCAACGCCAATCCCGAACGCGGCCGGATCTGCGCCTCATAGCCGGTGGGAATCGCGAACATGAATCCGGTCGCTACTAGGGCCCGGGCCCCGGGGCCGATCTCCAACGGTTCGGTCACTGCAGCGGCCAGGTCCATGCCGGCGCTATCGTTCGTCTGATACGCCGGCTGTGGCAGGTTATGAGCATTTGGCAAGCGGCTTATTTCGACGTGAATTTCTGTCATGGTTCAAGCCGTGAAAAAAGTGGCGATACGATCGGCGAGGCAGGAGGCGACAGCGTCCTTACTCATGCGCGGCCAGTCCTCTGAGCCGGATTCGGCTATCAGATGAACCGTATTGTCATCGCCACCGAAGGTTCCTGTTCTCGGGCTGACATCATTGGCGACGATCCAATCACAGCCCTTGCGCCGACGTTTTTCGATTGCGTGGCTCACCACCGTTTCGGTCTCCGCGGCAAAGCCGATCACCAGTCCAGGGCGTTTGGTGCCCGCCGCCGCCAGGTTCGCCAGGATATCCGGATTTTCTGCCAGTTCCAGAGTCGGCGGGCCAGAATTCCCGTCCTTTTTGATCTTCTGGCCGACTTGCTGGGCTGCCCGCCAGTCGGCGACAGCGGCGGCACAGACCGCGACATCGGCTGGCAGAGCCGCGTTACAAGCCTCCAGCATCTCGCGCGCCGATTCGATGTGGACAGTGTGGACCCCCGCCGGATCCGCCATCCGGGTCGGCCCGGTAATCAGGGTGGTCGTGGCGCCGAGCCGAGTCAGCGCGATAGCGATCGCGTGACCTTGTTTGCCCGAGGAACGGTTGGCAATATAACGCACCGGGTCGATCGACTCCCAGGTCGGCCCCGAGGTTACCAGCGCGCGGCGACCACTGAGCGGGCCGCCGGTTCCAAGCGCCTGTTCAATAGCCGCGACGATCTCCTCCGGCTCGGACATCCGGCCTGAACCAAACTCGCCGCAGGCCATATCGCCGTCCGTCGGGCCGACCAGCAGCACGCCGCGCTGGCGCAGGACCGCGATATTCTCAGCCGTCGCCGCGTGCTGCCACATCCGGACGTTCATCGCCGGGGCTACCAGCACTGGCTTGTCGGTCGCCAACAGCACCGTGGAGGCAAGATCGTCGCCGATGCCGGCGCGCATCTTGGCCAGCAGATTGGCGGTCGCCGGCACCACCACCAGAAGGTCGGCGTCCCGCGAAAGCTGGATATGCCCCATCTCGGATTCGTCGGTCAGCGAGAATAAGTCGCGATAGACCTTATCCTCGGTCAGCGCCTGGAGGCTGAGCGGCGTGACAAATTCAGCACCCGCCGCGGTCAAAACCGCCCGCACCGCCGCACCCCGGCCGCGCAGCCGGCGCACCAGTTCGAGACTCTTGAAGGCAGCGATACCGCCTGCCACGATCAGCAAAACCCGCTTGCCTCGGAGCATTGGAGTCCCTTTCTGGCGATGTCATTTCGGTTCGAACATAAGATTGCCGCTCCAACCGCGCAACCTGAACTGTGCGCAGAAAGGCTCGACCTGGTTAGTCGGTGGCGTCACCCACTGTGCTTATCTGGTATTGATATAACCGCGAGCAATAGGGACAGGACGCCTCGTCCGCGGTGCCAATGGTTAGGAAGACCCGGGGGTGTCCCAACGGCCCATCGCCGCCATCACACGCGATGGTGCGCTTGGTAGTCTGGATAATTTCGGTCGGCTTCGCCATCGTCCTTGCCTGCTCCCATTGTGCAAGACCAGCCATTTAAGTCCGGTTGCCCGATTTCGGTGACCCCAGATGGGGCGTTTCCAGTCGGACCCCGTGGACCTACCAGCGGACCCATGATACGCTAAACGCCATGATTTTCCCAAATGCCAAGATTCTTAATCCGTTCGAGCGCGCCGCCCGACGAGCCCCAAATGGATCGGCGCTTGGACCGGCAAAAAGATTGGTATTTCGGCTATTCACGCCGCGGCAAAGCGGTTGACGCCGTGCTTGATCCTGGCATTGCCCGCATGCGTGCCGGTGGTTCAGTCGCGCTTGTCCGCACATCGACCGCCGCGGCTCACCGATGATCCGGCTACGGCCGCGGGGCCTCAAGATAATGCCGTCCGACAATAACGAAAAGCTGCACACCCTCGCCCTCGACCCGCGTTTCATTCACGATACCCGGATTTTGCCTGCCGCCGGTCCCGTAGAGCCCGACATCGCTTCCACGCTAACAACGCCTTGCCAGCTAGCCCGGCCAGCGCTAAACATCCCCCTAGCATGCATCCGTAGCTCAGCTGGATAGAGCGCTGCCCTCCGAAGGCAGAGGTCACAGGTTCGACTCCTGTCGGGTGCACCATTTTTCCCCCATAATATCAGTTAGTTATTCGAATCTCTGTTTTAGAGATCACCGCTTTTGCGTCTAAAATACTCTTCACGCAATCTTCACACCATTGTCCTTCACACCTAAATATGATAGAACGTATCCTTGCGGTGTGAAGGATACGCAATGCCAGAGACATCCGATAAATGGGAAAGAAACCAACAGGATGTACGAGGTGATGGTCGGGTAATGATTTATCAGCGCCCTCGCCGAGATGGGACTGTTAATCCTACCTGGCACATGCGACTGCTTCTGCCCAATAAATCGGGCTATTTCAAGGGCAGCACACGGACCTCAAGCAACACCGACGCAATACGGATTGCCCTAAATAAGTTTGATGAGTTCCAGGTTCGGGCTTTATCAGGGGGTACCCTGCGAAAAATCTTATTCAGCAAGACCGCCTTGGAATGGAAGAAAGATTACGCAAACTCACAGCCCAAGGCTCGTAAGACGGAATATGTGAATGCCGACATTGATAGAATGTCCAACTACCCTCACACCTTCTTCGTTGAGGTGTGCGGGGATTTACCGCTGGAAGAGATAGACGAAGCCAAGGTACGAGATTTTTATATCTGGCGAAGGCAGAACTCATTTAGAGACGGCAAGCAGTTCATTCCAGGAGACGACACGCTGCGCAAGGAGATGAACCTGGTAAAATCTCTCCTCAAATATGCCCTGCGAAAAAAATACATCTCAAACATCCCCGACCTACCAAAACCAGAAACCACTGGGGATAATCGGCGCCCTGCCTTCTCAAAGACCGATTGGACCAAACTTTATACAGCCGCTCGAAAATGGGTGAAGGGTGCCGAGAACCATAGACCAACCCACAGAGACCGTTTCTATCTCCAACACATAGTCCTCATCTCAATGAACTCTGGCATTCGCATTGGGGAGGCACGAGAGATCTGCTGGGGAAATATTAGAACGATCAAAACTTCAGAGGGTGACCAGGTCATATTATCTGTTCTGGGTAAGACCGATGAGCGAGATGTTGTCTGTAACCCCAACACCAATCGCTACCTTGAACGGCTTTATGATCACCGCCGAGAGGAACTGAATAGAGACCCCGATCCATCCGAGCCTATCTTCTGCCACAGAGACGGAAGGGCTATTGGCTCCATCAAAAAGAGTTTTGCGTCTCTGCTGGACTTTGCTGGGCTGACTTTTAACAGCAGAGGTCAAAAGCGCACTCCGTATAGCCTGAGGCACAGTTATGCGACGTTCCGATTAGAGGAAGTGAGCGTCTATTTCCTGGCGAAGAATATGGGAACCTCTGTGGAGATGATTGAGAGGTTCTACGGGCAGACCAAGACCAAGGAGCAAGCGATTGCTATGACCAAGGGGCTTCCAAGAGCAGAAGAGACCAAAGAAGCCAAGACCCGCTCATACCCATTCAAGGCATAGAAGTCATTTCGGGTACGAAAATTTCGCGCCTCTGCCAACAAAAATTTAAGAACCAGTCAGCCGAAACGCTAATCGTGGATATCAAAAGGCAGAAGTGCACCAAATTCCTCAAAGGTCTCGAACATCGTGTTTGGATCAAGATGAACTTTGTCTGATGAAGAAAAACTGACGATGATGTGAGGTGAAGAAGTCCAGTATCCTTCGTCTTGCGGCGAATGCTTAGCGCGATCAACATTCTGAAAAATCTTCAAACACATCGCTCCCTTACTGGCTTGCACCAGATCAATGATCTGCCGAACCTGTGATGCCCGATCCGCTTCGATCGAGAAGATTACGTCGCGATCGAACAGCCCAGAACAACCCTTGAAGGCATTGAACGTGCTGTTCTCCACGTCGATCTTCACGATTTTGGGTAGGATATTCCTGCCCCTTGCAAAGTCATCCATTCGAAGTAAAATTGCTCTGGAAAAACGTTCGTGGAAGGTATTAATGCTGGATGATCCATAATTGTCCCGGATTTGTGTTTGTGGCAAACCCATGCTGATGATGGTCTCGTCAGACCCTACCGCCGCGTTGATCAATTCAACGCCGTCAAAATGAAACAGGTTTACACAGCACAGTTGGTGAAACCGCGCAAGCGCCTCAAAACCGATGACGTTGATCTTTGAATTGCGCTTCTTAAGAAAAAATGACACTGCCCCGATATTGCAGCCTGCATCAAAAAAATAATCGTTGTCCTGCATTACCCGATCGTAGAATTGCACTTCCTCAAAGGCATAGTTTTTAAATGCGCGGATTGACTGAGAAACACCAGTGTCATTTTTAAATATGTAAAAGTGACCCGGATCGAGATCGACGTACTCAGTGTCCTCCACATCTACTTCCTTACAAAAAACTCTTAGGACCGAGCGCCCACAGAACACGCAGGTCTATCTTGTTAGGTCAGATTTCCTCCGTGTCTTCAAACCGGTGTCCCTCTGATGGGGTAGTATCGTTATTTTAGCATAGAAGCGGGTTTAGAATTTCTTATAAGAAATTCGCGGTCACTGCCCAAAGGGGGGCTTTGGCTCAATGTTAGAAAATAGTTCCGATCGAACGTTAATTTTTGTTGACGTGGACTAAGGCGACTTCACCTTCTTGCGTCTCAACGCTTTCTATCATGCCTTCATTTTCTTTCATACGCCGTGCCCGCTCCTCTGCTGATCGATCAAAAGCTGCTTTGTCTGGGTAAATTGACGTTAACGATGCTGTTAACGGACTTGTGCGAACAAAGGTCAATAATTCCGCTTCTGGAAACCCTTTGGGCGCAGTTGAAGAATATTTAGCTTGTATGGTGTCTGCCGCTTTTTCAGAAGGAAATGTCATACTGTTTATCCGTGCATAACTCATTTTCCCTGTCTCCAAATTTGTTCAGATCTTTTGGCATGTGCTACCGTTAATGAGATCTATAAACAATCTCTAAAATCAACCAGCGTTAGTTCGCAGGATAAACTATAGCCACAGTTCTGCGACTTCTTGGCTCTAAAGAGCAAGGGAACACCAGTTCCTTAACCAACAGCTAAGTGCTGTCCGAATTTGTTCCGGTCGGAATGCGGCGCAGATGCTTAGCAAACAAGCCTGACAGAGGCGCCTGTGCACGCACCATCATTTTCTAAATCAGGAGCAATAACCGATGGACCTACATATCCTAGTTCGCCTGAAAGCGTCGTATGAAGCTTGGAAGTCGATGTTTGATGACCATGCCCCTGTTCGTGCTGGTGCCTGCGATGAGACGCGGACGTTGGCTGGCAAGGCATCTGACACCACCGCTTTGATCTCTATCTTTGATGTAGACATGGAAAAGATGGGTGCGATGATGGCTGATCCAGAGTTTCAGAAACTGACTGAGCCGCTCGTTGAAGAGCATATCGTCTATACGCTTTCACCATTAGCACCCCCCAGCTAGGCGTTTTTCTGAATCCTAACAAGGAGAAACATCATGTCCAAATACATCAGTACTGTTCGGTTTCGTGTCAAAGACGGTCAAAGCGACGAGTTCGTTGCCCGCGAATTGGCGATGAATATCGCTGAGGCGGCTCAAACCTATATCATCAAAACCGGAGAGACGACGTTTGCGTTCGTAGCGATTTTCGAGAGCGAACAACATTTGATCGATGCCCGCCCTCAGATGATTACGTCCCTCGATAGCGTGCGCGATCTGCTGGAGGAAATTTCACCTGAGCTCGGCGTTACGGATCCTGCATCAGGTCCAGTCGTACTTGAGCGGTAGGTCAGGCATAAATTTTTCGCAGATTAAGATGAGAAGAATGAAGGCAATTCCGCGCTCAGCCATCCAGTTCTAGCCTTCGCTGGCTTTTGGATGGCTGGCGCTTTTCTCATACGGCTTAAATCGCCACGAGACAGCATCCGTAGCCCTAGCGTTTTGGTCCTGTCAAACGCGAGTATACCCAAATTTTGTCTCAAATATTTTTACGGGGAAATTTTCCATCATTGCCCTGCATTCGGAACCGACGGTCCCATAAACTTCTAAACGGAAGTCATCAGCTAATGGTTGATGCTTAGCCACATAGTCTTGTACGGGAGGGTTCGAAACGTGCGTGAGGAACGCTTGATCATCCTTGTACACTTCCGACCAAACAAATTTCAGGGGATCATCGGGATCTTGATCAAAAGTATGGTGAAGCATGCCTGGTTCACTTGCTTTCACTGCTTCATCAGTCGCCTTTGCCAACGCAATATACTCATCCACCTTTCCTGGTTTGACTTGAACTCTTGCAATCAAAAGGAAGGGAGTGCTTTCATCATAGTTCGTCATATTTTTTCCTTTCTGCCATTTATTCTTAATTTTCTAGGTGGTGATTTAAACAAACATAGACGTAACTTGGTTCAAAAAGCAATATGGACGCTAATCATGGAGAAATAGTCAGCCTCACACAACCCCAGCACCACCGATTAAGCCGTCAAAATCAGCAGCGTTGTGAGAAGTCGTTTCATCAGCCAACCACCCGCTTCATCGCACCTTCGCTGACTTCAATGGGTGGGTCGTTGCGGGATGTGCAGCAGCTCGCACGGCATTGCAGCTTGCAGATGACGCAGAAATACATTGAAGTCAGTGAAGGTGCGATGAAGCGGGTGGTTAGCTAGGAGCGGGCGAATCGTCAGTTCTGGTAAGATAAGACAAGGTGCCTCGCAGTTAGTACGACCAGAAAAACAAGCGCCTAAAGCCACGCCCCCTGATCACCCAGCACCATTCTTCGCTAGATATGGTTTTGGGGTCGTTAACTCCTAGCCTTTATAATCCCTGAGACGCTCTATTCGCCATAGGCACCTCAGACAGCTGGCTAAGCGAGGTCCTAAAAGAGCATTCAAAAGATGAAATTTATGGGGACTTTTACCTGCATTCGTGCCGGTGGCGATTCAAATAAAACGCCCAACCGCCCAATCAATTCTGCAGCTTTGGGAGTTGCAGTTTCCTGGGCTTGGGCAGTTTCATAGATCGCAAGAAGCATGGCGTTATCATTACCTTTATCGACGATGATTATTTGCTTCATTCCCATCGCTTGTAAATCTGCTTGCATCGTCTTCGTCATCAACACAGCCTCTGCCATCTTTCCCGGCTTCAGCTTCATCTCTATAAAAGACGCGAACATGAAATTCCCTCCAAATAATTTGCGATATACCGGCTACGATTGAATTATGGGTAAGAGCGCCTTGACCCGCAACCTGGTAGTTTCTGCCCCCGTCTGTCCAAAAAACTATTCGGACCGTTGGTGGGACTGATTATTCCTCTGCTATGACCAAGGGGCTTCCGAGAGCCGAAGAGACCAAAGAAGCCAAGACCCGCTCATACCCATTCAAGGCATAGAAGGTCATTTTGGTTACGAAATGAGCCTTTCGACATCTTCCAAATATGGAAGACAGCATGAGATTTCTGTCTGGTTCATTCATATTTAGGAGACGGAAAATGCTCGTAGCACGATACATCGCAGCACTGACCCTCACCTTTGATGAGGGTGATGACCTTATCATTCATAGAAAAGTTGAATATGAAACATATGCTAAAAAACCGTGTTTTGGATGCTAATGTGATTAAGTTGGACAGTTGGCAGACCTATGGTCCAACAGGGCATTCCTTACGTACTTAATGGATAGAAACCCTTCATGAACTTTCGGTGTGAGTGAAAATGAAATCTTTATTAACGGCGGTTTTCCTTCTGTTTGCGTCCTCGTCTGCTTTCGCTGGCTCATGTCCCCTGAAAACCGCACTTATTGACAAAGCGCTGTCTTCTGGAAATGTTAAAAATGCCGAGCAGGTAAAGGTACTCAGAGACAAAGGTGACGCCCTTCATAGCTCAGGAGATCACGGTGGGAGTGTGGCAATTCTAAAGAAGGCAATGAAACTGGGGGGCATCAAGGGCTAGACTTTACTGACCTTCAGGTCTTTGTGATTTTGTCCTAGGAGGAAACAGTCTCAGCCATTCCCCAACTTTCGTTCTCTTTCGCCAGTTCGTCATGATAACGAGTTAGCAGATCTGTATAGACGATACCGCAAGGGGCAGTTCCAAGCTGTCTATTGCTATGACTAAGGGGCTTCCAAGAGCAGAAGAGACCAAAGAAGCCAAAACCCGCTCATACCCATTCAAGGCATAGAAGTTATTCCCAGCCCCCCGTTGATCCTCAGCGACCCTTTCGTCACTTAACGGGTAGATCGAACAAGGGGAGATCAAATACCTTATGGGGTCTGGCGAAGTTTCCCAGTCAGTATTTTTTAGGAGAGCATCTGTATCAGGTTTCGGATTGGTTCCGCGTATGTCACCCCTACCCAAATCCCAATACCGATGCCTATGAGTATTTTGATCAAGTTTTTACACTCTTCAATTCTGGGTCCTCTGAAACGGCTTGATTCCCATCCCTGTCTTATACTGATCCACTATCTCTTCACCAAAGATTTCTGGTTTCTGCTCCCGGTCTCAATCAAGCATTGCAGCGATGAATATAAAATGTCGAAGATAGATCCTCTGGCGATGAATTCGTTGGTGTTTTTCACTCACCCCTAAGCACGGCTGGATTAGAAGTGATAGCTGATTGGTATGCCTCGAAGGTGGTTTGGTCGAAACACACAAAGACATAATTCCGTTTCGTTTTGGAACACTCAGCGAGAGTTGAGATTGCTATCTCCGCCGCCTCTCTTAACGGATAACGGTAAATTCCTGTCGATATGGATGGAATTGTAATCGTGCCCAAATTCAACGGGGTAGGTTGCTGGTGATGACGGTGTTCTCATTGAGAAGCTTCATAACTTGCATTGAAGATTGCTTTGCTACGCTCGCAAATCCCGTCTTTTGAATGCGCCCTAGACAGGGAGGTAAACCCCCGACGCAAACTTCATTTTCCGCTGATTAATTTCTTTCACATCGCAAGAAACCATGGTTGATGCTAGATGAGATACGGAAAATCGCAAAAAAATAACTAGGAAAACGATAGCTGTAATGGCTCTATCTGTATAAAATATAAGGAGGACAAATATATGTCTTTATTGAATCTGGGAGCTTTAGCTCAAATAAGTGGTGCTGTTGCCATTTTCATCTCGTTGATTTTTGTTATCATCGAGCTTCGGAAAAACCTTCACCAGCATCGCCTATCTAATATGCTGAATCGCTCGATCGAAGTTGAAAAAATGTATTATCTGCAGATGCATGAGAGTTTGGCTAGACTCCTTGAAAAAGGTCGTAAGTCGTATGTCAGTCTTGAGGGATATGAAAAAATCCAACTTGAGTCGTATCTATTACAGAAATTAGCAATTTACTCTCGTGGACACGCGATTGCGGCTGCATCTTCATACGGTCAAAAAACCAATGATCTGAAAAATAGAATAGTAATTAATACCAAAGAATTCTTGAGTTATGAAGGAATAAGAGAATGTTACAGAAGTTTGCGTGAAAGAGATCTTATAAATGACGAGAATTTTGTTAATGAGTTCGAACCAAACATTTAAGGCTAACTATCCTTCTGAATCAGGGGAAGAATTACTGCAGTCTTTGACAATAGCCTTTGTGGTTCCTTCTGAAGAGCCACTCCCAGAAACCTTGAGTGTCTTAACCGTTTCAGAAGGGCTTCTGGGGAGTTGATGAAAGCGGTAGGAAAACAAAACCACATTCCACGAAACCAACTAATCACAGAAGCGTGGAGGCGCTACCTCCACAAACACCAACCTGCCTGGCAGTCAGTACGAACAGAAGAACAAGCGCTTAAAGCCACGCCCTCTGATCACCCAGCACCATTCTTCGCTAGATATGGGGGGATCGTTAACTCCTAGCCCTTATGAGTCCTGAGACGCTCTATTCGCCATAGGCGCCTTACGTGCGGTGCCTAAAAGGGCATTTAAAAGTTAAAATTTATGGGGACTTTTACCTGCATTCGTGCCGGTGGCGATTCAAATAAAACGCCCAACCGCCCAATCAATTCTGCAGCTTTGGGAGTTGCAGTTTCCTGGGCTTGGGCAGTTTCATAGATCGCAAGAAGCATGGCGTTATCATTACCTTTATCGACGATGATTATTTGCTTCATTCCCATCGCTTGTAAATCTGCTTGCATCGTCTTCGTCATCAACACAGCCTCTGCCATCTTTCCCGGCTTCAGCTTCATCTCTATAAAAGACGCGAACATGAAATTCCCTCCAAATAATTTGCGATATACCGGCTACGATTGAATTATGGGTAAGAGCGCCTTGACCCGCAACCTGGTAGTTTCTGCCCCCGTCTGTCCAAAAAACTATTCGGACCGTTGGTGGGACTGATTATTCCTCTGCTATGACCAAGGGGCTTCCGAGAGCCGAAGAGACCAAAGAAGCCAAGACCCGCTCATACCCATTCAAGGCATAGAAGGTCATTTTGGTTACGAAATGAGCCTTTCGACATCTTCCAAATATGGAAGACAGCATGAGATTTCTGTCTGGTTCATTCATATTTAGGAGACGGAAAATGCTCGTAGCACGATACATCGCAGCACTGACCCTCACCTTTGATGAGGGTGATGACCTTATCATTCATAGAAAAGTTGAATATGAAACATATGCTAAAAAACCGTGTTTTGGATGCTAATGTGATTAAGTTGGACAGTTGGCAGACCTATGGTCCAACAGGGCATTCCTTACGTACTTAATGGATAGAAACCCTTCATGAACTTTCGGTGTGAGTGAAAATGAAATCTTTATTAACGGCGGTTTTCCTTCTGTTTGCGTCCTCGTCTGCTTTCGCTGGCTCATGTCCCCTGAAAACCGCACTTATTGACAAAGCGCTGTCTTCTGGAAATGTTAAAAATGCCGAGCAGGTAAAGGTACTCAGAGACAAAGGTGACGCCCTTCATAGCTCAGGAGATCACGGTGGGAGTGTGGCAATTCTAAAGAAGGCAATGAAACTGGGGGGCATCAAGGGCTAGACTTTACTGACCTTCAGGTCTTTGTGATTTCGTCCTAGGAGGAAACAGTCTCAGCCATTCCCCAACTTTCGTTCTCTTTCGTCAGTTCGTCATGATAACGAGTTAGCAGATCTGTATAGAAGATTCCGCAAGGGTCAGTTCCAAGCTGTCTATTGCTATGACCAAGGGGCTTCCAAGAGCAGAAGAGACCAAAGAAGCCAAAACCCGCTCATACCCATTTAAGGCGTAGAAGGTCATTTCGGGGACGAAATGAGAATGGCTGGCTGATTGTTAGAAAATGCGCTCGATCGAACGTTAATTTTTGTTGACGTGGACTAAGGCGACTTCACCTTCTTGCGTCTCAACGCTTTCTATCATGCCTTCATTTTCTTTCATACGCCGTGCCCGCTCCTCTGCTGATCGATCAAAAGCTGCTTTGTCTGGGTAAATTGACGTTAACGATGCTGTTAACGGACTTGTGCGAACAAAGGTCAATAATTCCGCTTCTGGAAACCCTTTGGGCGCAGTTGAAGAATATTTAGCTTGTATGGTGTCTGCCGCTTTTTCAGAAGGAAATGTCATACTGTTTATCCGTGCATAACTCATTTTCCCTGTCTCCAAATTTGTTCAGATCTTTTGGCATGTGCTACCGTTAATGAGATCTATAAACAATCTCTAAAATCAACCAGCGTTAGTTCGCAGGATAAACTATAGCCACAGTTCTGCGACTTCTTGGCTCTAAAGAGCAAGGGAACACCAGTTCCTTAACCAACAGCTAAGTGCTGTCCGAATTTGTTCCGGTCGGAATGCGGCGCAGATGCTTAGCAAACAAGCCTGACAGAGGCGCCTGTGCACGCACCATCATTTTCTAAATCAGGAGCAATAACCGATGGACCTACATATCCTAGTTCGCCTGAAAGCGTCGTATGAAGCTTGGAAGTCGATGTTTGATGACCATGCCCCTGTTCGTGCTGGTGCCTGCGATGAGACGCGGACGTTGGCTGGCAAGGCATCTGACACCACCGCTTTGATCTCTATCTTTGATGTAGACATGGAAAAGATGGGTGCGATGATGGCTGATCCAGAGTTTCAGAAACTGACTGAGCCGCTCGTTGAAGAGCATATCGTCTATACGCTTTCACCATTAGCACCCCCCAGCTAGGCGTTTTTCTGAATCCTAACAAGGAGAAACATCATGTCCAAATACATCAGTACTGTTCGGTTTCGTGTCAAAGACGGTCAAAGCGACGAGTTCGTTGCCCGCGAATTGGCGATGAATATCGCTGAGGCGGCTCAAACCTATATCATCAAAACCGGAGAGACGACGTTTGCGTTCGTAGCGATTTTCGAGAGCGAACAACATTTGATCGATGCCCGCCCTCAGATGATTACGTCCCTCGATAGCGTGCGCGATCTGCTGGAGGAAATTTCACCTGAGCTCGGCGTTACGGATCCTGCATCAGGTCCAGTCGTACTTGAGCGGTAGGTCAGGCATAAATTTTTCGCAGATTAAGATGAGAAGAATGAAGGCAATTCCGCGCTCAGCCATCCAGTTCTAGCCTTCGCTGGCTTTTGGATGGCTGGCGCTTTTCTCATACGGCTTAAATCGCCACGAGACAGCATCCGTAGCCCTAGCGTTTTGGTCCTGTCAAACGCGAGTATACCCAAATTTTGTCTCAAATATTTTTACGGGGAAATTTTCCATCATTGCCCTGCATTCGGAACCGACGGTCCCATAAACTTCTAAACGGAAGTCATCAGCTAATGGTTGATGCTTAGCCACATAGTCTTGTACGGGAGGGTTCGAAACGTGCGTGAGGAACGCTTGATCATCCTTGTACACTTCCGACCAAACAAATTTCAGGGGATCATCGGGATCTTGATCAAAAGTATGGTGAAGCATGCCTGGTTCACTTGCTTTCACTGCTTCATCAGTCGCCTTTGCCAACGCAATATACTCATCCACCTTTCCTGGTTTGACTTGAACTCTTGCAATCAAAAGGAAGGGAGTGCTTTCATCATAGTTCGTCATATTTTTTCCTTTCTGCCATTTATTCTTAATTTTCTAGGTGGTGATTTAAACAAACATAGACGTAACTTGGTTCAAAAAGCAATATGGACGCTAATCATGGAGAAATAGTCAGCCTCACACAACCCCAGCACCACCGATTAAGCCGTCAAAATCAGCAGCGTTGTGAGAAGTCGTTTCATCAGCCAACCACCCGCTTCATCGCACCTTCGCTGACTTCAATGGGTGGGTCGTTGCGGGATGTGCAGCAGCTCGCACGGCATTGCAGCTTGCAGATGACGCAGAAATACATTGAAGTCAGTGAAGGTGCGATGAAGCGGGTGGTTAGCTAGGAGCGGGCGAATCGTCAGTTCTGGTAAGATAAGACAAGGTGCCTCGCAGTTAGTACGACCAGAAAAACAAGCGCCTAAAGCCACGCCCCCTGATCACCCAGCACCATTCTTCGCTAGATATGGTTTTGGGGTCGTTAACTCCTAGCCTTTATAATCCCTGAGACGCTCTATTCGCCATAGGCACCTCAGACAGCTGGCTAAGCGAGGTCCTAAAAGAGCATTCAAAAGATGAAATTTATGGGGACTTTTACCTGCATTCGTGCCGGTGGCGATTCAAATAAAACGCCCAACCGCCCAATCAATTCTGCAGCTTTGGGAGTTGCAGTTTCCTGGGCTTGGGCAGTTTCATAGATCGCAA